>Ga0302303_10000923_pt1 | contig 20977 bp, 21 predicted proteins | sample III_Palsa_E2_1_FD_194542 | JGI IMG/M metagenome (GOLD analysis project Ga0302303, IMG submission 194542) | Peat permafrost microbial communities from Stordalen Mire near Abisko, Sweden - III_Palsa_E2_1 | ecosystem: Environmental > Terrestrial > Soil > Palsa > Peat permafrost | place: Sweden...
TCGCGAGAGCTATGGCTGGCGTTATTCGGCATTGCACCTGCCGACGTCTCCAACAACATCGCCACCAGCCTCGATAATGTATTGAATGTGCGCAATGCACCTTATGCCTTCGCCCACGACCAAGCGAATGTTTTGTGGACACTGGATAAAAGCCTCCAGCGCTTATATTGGAAAGCAGACCGAAGCGGCAGAAAATTCGTCAACGATGATGATATAGGTGATCTGTCGCTTCTGAACCGCGAAGTGACTTTCGGCCTGTTCGCTGACAAAGAAGGAAATATCTGGCTGCCTAATTCTGATGGCTTGCGGCGCATCAGCTTGAACCGAATGCGCGCGCTTGCCCCTCCAAAAACCATGCAGTCGCCAGTGCTAGCGCGCGGCAAAAATGGAGATATATGGATAGTCGCTTATGGTGGAAAAGGCTTCTACCGCTATGCGGATGGTCTACTTACGACATGGAAAAACGGTGGGGGACATACGAGCGCCCTCTGGGTTGATCCATCGGATCGACTCTGGGACTTCTGTTATTCACCACGATTAAACGAGGCGGCGCTAAATCACATCGAGATCTTGGATCGGGCAGGATCCACTTCGTATATTGACTATCCATCGACCGCGACAGGATATCCGATCGCATTTGCCCAAGATCCCTCCGGTGGCTATTTGTTGGCCGCCAGGTCTGGCTTCTATCGTTATAAGGATGGCACTTGGACATCTGGATCGGGCCGGAAAAACCGGCCCAACGGATTCGCGATTCGCCTCATGCCGGACCGCAATGGACGCCTTTGGCTTAGCTGGTCAGATGGTCACGTTGGATACATGGACGCAACGAATGCCGGCATCTTTGACGCAAAAGATGTTTCATTGGGTCCGATTTACGCGATATGGCCTGGAAAGGCCCATACATGGCTTGGCGGTGAAGACGGCGTCGCATTTACAGCGAGTAATCACGTGACCCCGCTTTGGTCAGGAACAGACAATCCCTTTAAAACAGTGACAGGGATTGTAGAAACCGAGCGCGGAGAACTTTGGATTAATGCGGCCGAAGGTTTGTATCGCATCGACCAGCAAGGCGTGACAGATCTGCTATCCGGACATCATCCAAAACCCGCATCGATGTCGCTCTTCAGCCAGGAAGATGGCCTACAAGGGGGACCCGGTCCCTATGCACCAGGCCCATCCCTCTTCGAAGCCGGCGATGGCCGAATCTGGATTTCTCGCCTGGAGGGGGCAAGTTGGATTGATCCAAACCGGATACTGCGAAATGTCGAGCCGTCGCGCGCGTACATCGACGGCCTGGAAGCGGACAATCAAAAGCTATCCATGGTAAGCGGAGCGGCGCGAATCCCTCCAAACACGCACAGCTTACGGATCGACTATACGTCGCCCGAGCTGACAGCGCCTGATCGCGTGACATTTCGCTACCGCTTGGTGGGCATCGATGAGGACTGGCAAGTTGTTGGCAGTCGACGCTTCGCCCTCTATACCGATCCGCCTCCGGGCACATATAAGTTCGAAGTACTTGCATTCAACGAAAATGGCGTCTCGAGTGGATCGCCTGCCAAGATGTCGATCGCCGTTATACCTATGTTCTATCAAACATGGTGGTTCAAGATCTTATGCGCACTGGTTGCGCTTGTTCTTGTGATGTTTCTTTACACCCGACACCTGCGCCATGCCCGCGAGGGCCTTCGTCTACGTCTACAAACAAAACATGAAGAGCGAGAGCGCATCGCGCGTGAATTGCACGACACGCTGATGCAATCCATGCAAGGCATTACGCTTAAAGTTCACGCATGGTCATTGGACAAGACGACGAATCCCGCGCGCGCTGAAGAAATGCGCGTGGTCTCCGAGGTGGCCAATGATGTGTTGTCGGAAGGTCGAGACAGAATTCTCGACTTGCGGCACACCGCAGAGTCATCCCGCGATCTTGGCAATCGGTTACGCGCAGCGGGTGAAAAGCTGCTGCTTCTGTACCACCAGAAACTGAGTTTCGACGAATCGGGCATACACACGGCACTGCAGGAAGACGCGGTTGAAGACATCTTCCAAATAGGCAGGGAAGCGATCCGAAACGCAATGGTGCATGCGCAGTCAAACGTGGTTTTCGTTTCGCTCCACTATGGGCTGCGGACCCTCACGCTCGTGGTCGCCGATGATGGCATCGGCCTACCGCTAGTCGTTGCCGAGACAGGCTTGCGAGAAGGTCATTGGGGGCTTATCGGCATGAGAGAGCGCGCGATGCGGTTGCATGGCAGGCTGAGCCTGGGCAAAAGGGAACCAGCCGGGACCGAGGTACGCCTTGTCGTTCCAGCACAGGTTGTCTATGTCGACTGGCTCGCCCGGATCTGCAAGGCGGCTCTAAATACACTCTTGTTCCGGCCAGCACAAAATACGACCTATCGTCGAGACGCTGGACACTGACCGAATGTTACAGCCGTACCCCAGATATGCTGAACCGCGCCTCCAGCCACGCCTCGGTTATCGATAGGGCCAGCCCGTACTCCTCCTGGAAATTATTTTCTCCAGCTGCCAAACGTAGGCCGTAGCCCTCCTCCAAACGAACCCCCTCGAGCATCCATGCAACAAGCGCTACAGCGACTGGATCTGCACTGGCGCGCCCATCTTGTCGGGCAGGCCAGAAACGATCACGAGGTAGCGTCGCGGGCCTGAAACGTTCCCGGCCACAAGCTGGCGAATTGGCCCGTCAGCGTTCACGATCGCGCTGCCGGCCGGGTTGGTTGTGAATCCCACTAACGGCTGCAGCGTCCCACTTCCGTCGGGTGAGGTGGCCAAGGCCAGGACGTATGGTGATTTTGGGTCAAGCTTTGTGACCGCGGCCTGCAGCACCTGCACCAAGCCCTGATCGAACAAGCTCACACTGGTCGTCGGCGCTGCGCCCGGCGCCGCGAGCACAATTTGAGCCGCCTCGCCCGCCAAGCCGAGCGGCTGGAGATGATCACGACCACCGTCTGGGGCAGCCGCGCCCGGCACGTAGGTCACCGCCTGCGCGGCTTGGCCGATAGGCACAGTGGCGATCACACGATTTTCCAAAGTGTCGATGGCAGCCATCGCATCCTGGTTCTCCAGGCCCACATAGACCCGGGTCCCGTCGCCGGATGGCCAGATCCCATGCGGAAGCTTCCCAACCGGAATGGTGGCAACCCGCGCAAAATTATCCCTTCGGATGGCCAGCACCTCGTTCAGCCCACCGATGGTCACGTAGGCGAACTTGCCTTTCGCATTGTCGACGACATTAACGTGGTTGGTGAGGGGCCCTGTGTCGAGGACCTTCAAGGTGTTGAATGGCGGTCGCGCATTGATCACGACCGTCTTTCCGACATCCTTCAGGGTGTACCAAACCTGCTCACCGTCAGGGCTCGCAGCGATGTCGGGGCAAAACGGGCTTGGCTGAGGAACCCTGCCCACCTCGGCGTGGGACTTCACGTCGAAGACGACCAGCTCCGGAGTGAAGGATGAGCAGACGTAGCCGTACTTACCGTCGGGCGAGAAGATCGTCATGCCGGGACCGTTCGGTGTCTTGATCCGCCCGATTTCCCGGAAGGTCCGCCCATCCAGAACGGCCAGGTAGTCCTCGCCTCGAACCGTCACCCAAACTTCTTTGCCATCGGGGGTGAAGAAGGCCTCGTGTGGTGCACGGCCGACATAGGTCGTGGCTTTGGTCGCATTAGTGGCGGTGTCGATGAAGGTCACCGAATTTGTGCCGATCGACACCACGGCAATGGTGCGTCGGTCCGGGGAAAAGCCCATGCCGTGGACGAGAACCTGACCGGCGTACAGCGGACTGAAGTTGGTCGGCTGCGGATCGCCTAGGCGAATGACACCAAGAAGTTTGTTCGACACCGGGTCGATGACAGACACCGTGTTGGAGAACTGCTCGGAGGCATAGACCCGGTCTGAATGGCTCACAGGCAGGTTCGGCGCGGAAGCCGCAAAGGGAGCTTGTCCGGCCTGAGCCACGTTGGCGACGAAGGTTACGCCGAGGGCGACGGACAATATCTGCTTCAGTGGTCTCATTGGGTCATCTCCATTGTCGGCTTGCGGGGCAGCCTGATTGACGGCGTCGAAGAAGATCGAGATGTCACTCGCCCTGCGTTGGTGCCGGCGCCGAGGGCGGCAATGGCTGGCCCAGAGCCAGCCGCATGGCGCCGATCTCCTGCTGCTGATCGACAACGATTTCCTGGGCGATACGACGGAGCTGCTCGTTGCGCCCGTAGCGCAGTTCAAGCACGGCCATTTCGATGGCACCCTCGTGATGCGGGATCATCATTGCGGCGAAGTCGGCGTCAACGTCGCCCGTTGGCTTCACTGCCATCCCCTGCATCATCCTGTCCATGATGCGCTGGTTCCCAGAGAGGAAGGGCCGCTCGCCCGCCTCACCTCGTGCGGCGGGTACCGATGCGAGGGCGGCGGCCACAGCAGCCAGAGCCAAGAAGGACGCCAACGCTGCGCATCGGAATAACTGGGCGGTCATCTTGCCTTCCTCCTGATCATCATGAGTTGACTCGGATCACGCTGGCCGGGTGCGAGACGCCGCTAGAGCGCCTCAACCTCATCTCCCATGTGCGGGCATAACGGCTGCAAATTCCTCGCGAGACGCAGGGTTGCCGTCAATCATCTCGAAGATTTTCTTCGAATTGCCGAGGTTTTCCATGAGCGATTTCGGGCCAGCAAATGGGCGGCCACCGATATGCCAGCCATCGGTATGGAGCTCTTCAATCAAAACCCATACGACTTCACGGAAGGCTTCGGAGCCCTCGTACTTCACCATTACTTCGGTAAGCTCTTTCGCCATCGCGTGTTTTTCTTCGCTCGTGAAGACGCCGTCTACAAGTTTTACGTTGACAAATGGCATGCTGATTTCCTCTGGTGTGATCGTCAAAGCTTCTGAATACCGCGTCGCTTTAGGCGCCCTTCGCGTAAGTGAACCCTGCGCGTTGCAACTGAGCCAAAAACGCGACCACGCTGGGCACTAACACCGCGCCGGGTATCAAGTTATTCGTGAGATCCGCCGCGATCACGTCTGCATCCTGCGATGCCTTTGCTTGCAGTCCTCGCGCAATGGCATGGATGGAGTCGTGGCAGGCAACAAATACGGCACCGCGTCGTTGGAGCGAAATGATGTTGTTGTTCATCGCTCCATAGAAGCCTGCGATATTTTCCTGGTCGTCAGTGGGAGCAACGCCGCGCTTTTCGATGATGAACGTGTTGCTCGTGGTGACGCCGCCGGTTTTTCCAGCGAGACCATACTTGTCCCACATGTTCTGATTGAATAGCGCAAGGTGAGCAGACCCGTGCGTCGCTGACACCGAGAGAAAGTCCGGATTGTGATGAGCAAAAACCTGCCCATTCAACGATTCGCGCATCAAGCCTGGCCACGCCGCAGCGATATCGCTGTTCTCCCACGCCTGGCTGGGTCTCCCGCGGTAACCGAGAATTTCTGATGCGGCTTCATGGTCCCAGAACTCTGGCTCATCGACCATAAACGGTACGCGTTTGAAGTCACGACGGCGCGGCGCGGCAGAGAGCCTTTGTGTCAATGATGCAAGAGTCTCTGCGCCGTCGGGCAGCGCGCTGCTACGCGAATTGATAATCATGCTTCCTGCTGTGGCCGGCGCAACTTTCAACGCAACGACGGCACCCGCGGCTATGCCCAAGAGGCGTAGCGCACCACGGCGGCTTAGGTTATTGGAAGTCTCTAACATGGCGTGATCTCCTTTTTCCGACTCAGTACGCGTAGACATTGGCAGCCTGCGCGACCAGGTGATCCATAAATCCAGTCATGGCAGCGATGGTGGCTGGATCCGTGATCTTGTAGCGATCAGCAAGTTCATCCAATCGCGGATATCCAATCCAGATGCGTCCACGCTCGTCCTGCCAGACCAGCACATGCAAGGGAAGATCGAGACCGATGGCTTGGTTCTGCAGCATCAGCTTCGTACCAACTTTTGGATTACCGAATGAGAGCACCGTTGTGGGCCGCAGCTGGAGCCCCGCGCGCGTAGCGTTATCACTGTGATCAACAACCGAGAATAGAGGTACCTTTTCTTGAGCCAGCAAAGCCTTGATCCGTGCAACTGTCTCGGCAGTACTGAACTTACTTTCCTGCGCGACGATGTGATGCTGATCAATATCGGGTCCGAGCCCTGTCTTATAAGCATCAGCGATTTCACGTGCGAGGACGGTGAGATCGACCCCTTCCTTATTCGTCAGCAGGGTCACACAGACGAGCTCATCGGCGGCAGTAAAGCGGCTCAGGTATGAGCTGAAGCCAGGAGAATTCCCTTTGATTTCCATGAAGCCCGGATGATGCGTGAACTCCCATCCAATCATCGCCGGCACGACTTTTCCGCTGTCCAGCTTGGTCGGCGAGTAGATGAACTCGTGATCCTCCATGTTCTTGACCAGTGTCAGTCCAGCCAGACCAATGTCCCATTTGCTGATGTCTTCGGCGGATGACCACAAATCTCCAAAGCCGAACAGGTTTTCCGATGCCTCCGCGGCCACCGGGGAAAGCTTGTCGCCTGTGGCGATATAGCCCGTCGCAGGTTCGACTGGATTGATGAATGGAACTTCCGTCTTGAACTTCGAATGCTGATTGTCATTCGGGTGCGACGCAGGTCGATCGATTTTTGCCAATTGAGGCATGTCGCTGGCGAACATAGTGCTGGGCAGTTGTTCGACATCGATCTGGTATTTCCAGATGAAATCGTGGTAACTCATGCCGCTTGCACGTTCAATGGCGAGTGCCAACAACGTTGCATCCGTCGCACTCAAGCGCACGTCGGTTCCACTTCGGAAGGCTAGAGGCTTGTTCTGAACAAGCGCCAGTAACTCCCGTGGGGAGTAATGCTTGCTGTTGTCGATTTCGCTGCGATAGTCCGGAAGGCCCGAGCTATGCTGCATCAACTGCTTGATCGGGATGCGCTGCCATGTGAATGGGAGATTGTCGACATATTTGCCGATGGGATCGGTCGTGCTCAGCTTGCCCTGCTCTTTCAGCTGCATGATCGCCACGGCTGTGAAAGCCTGGGTGATCGGGCCTATGTTCCATATCGTCTTGGTGGAGGCCATCTCATCGAGATCGATGTTCGTCTTTCCATAACCTGCAGAGCGCGGGACATAGGGCGCCTGAACGATGGCCATGGTCAAACCCGGCAAATGGTGTTCCGCGATAAAATCGGCGACCAACTCATCAATGAACTGCCCATGCGTCTGCAGCGTCGGATCGCCACGCACGATCGGAAGCTTTTGAGCGCTTGCTTGCTGAGATATAGCCGATGAAACGAACAGCACCAGCGATCCTAGGAACGCTAACGGCTTGATACGAATAGTGCGCATTGGGCAACCTCCCTAAGGCATAACATCGACAGAAGATTTTCGATGTCAAAGATAGGTACTGGCCAAAGAGACGTATTGGATAGAACTGTGTTTCTTGACTTCTTCCGTCTCGACGCACCAACCACGCTGACTCCTAAATAGAGAGTTCGATACGCAGTTCGAAGGTCCTCGGATCGAGGAATATTTGTCGCCGATCAGATTGAGTACGCGTGTAATTAGCTTGCAATCGCAGGTGCGTCCCGCAGTACCAGTTCAAACCTGCCGTCCAATCGCGTTCCCAACCACCAGGAACCGGGCGATCGTTCAGGTCGACGGAGCTGTAACGAAATACCAGTTCGACCGCGCCTCCGGCGTGTTCAGGCACCACATTCTGAACGGTCCCATCGTTATAACGGCGCGATTCGCCAGTAAGCACCCAGCTCCCGAACACATAGCGACCATTGACGGTGTAGCTTGGTTCGGTCGTGCTGAACTCGGTTCTCGCGCCGAGATACTCGGCTTGCCACGAAACTGGGCCAGCTATCCACAGCGCTTCCAAGCCTGTTCGTTCGATGCTTTTGACGTTCTCGAGTGTCCCAGAGCTTTCGAGACTGACGTCATTCAGAATAATTGATGGTGCAACCTTGAATGACGCAGTGGATGGCCCTGGCATCCCTGCCTCATCAACGCGACCTTCCGGATATTCCATAGATCGAGCCACCCCCAGGTGGACGACCTCGCCAGGCAAATTGATCGGCACCCAAGCCCCATGCAACGCCCAGGTATGCCCTGGGTTGCTACCTTCCAGGTTGTCACCGTAGTAGCCGGCGTCGATCAATGCATGTTCACCGTGCAGCGACCATTGAGCGCCTATCCGATAGCTTTCAAAGACGGCCTGCGATGCCGTCGAATATTCAATGAATGACGTCTGCGTCGAACTGATGTTTTTTTCAAAATCCAAGGGAATCTTCCCTTCACCCAACCGCAGCGAGCCGAAATCATAAGGCGTATACGCCGATGTCTGCATTTTGATAAATGCATCGCGCCATTGCTTGTTCAGTAGCGAATAGTAGACCGATATCTCGTAAGCACCAGGCTTCAACGCATCAAAGCCCACATGATTAAATTTCCCCTTCTCGGCGTTGGCAAACTTGCCATCGTCACTAGTGAAATTCGTCCTTATGAAGTCATAACTCAAGATGGGCTCAATAAGGGTTTCGTCTCCCCAGACCCATTGCGGCGTTGGCTCGCGAAATATGTTGGGTTCATCTGCTATGGAATCCATAGACGTGCAAAGAAAGATGAAGGTCATCGCACCTCCAAATATCTTGAATCGTCCACCGTTTTTCTTGGAGGCACTCATTGTAGCGTCGCAAGGCAGTCCACCAATCGGAATGCCACGAGAGTGTCAGCGAGCAATCTGCTTTGTTCTTGTTGAAAAACAGGATGATTGTCGTCTACAGATACAACGAGTGCTTTAACGAATCGCGTGTGATGACAGTTACCTCACATACTTGATTTCTTGGCGAAAAGGCGCTTCGTTCAAGCGCTCAACGAATTAACGACCTACTCCTTTTGGATGAATCTTCATGGCTAGCGGTGTCGTAAGATCGGACCCGAAAGTGCAAGGATCGCCTAGGTGAAATGATTTGACCTACCGATGTGGAAGTTTTGGACTGCGTGATGAAAAGAAGCGAGTGAGGATTTGCCATGGCAAGCCGTACATTGTGGAATTTCGAGATTGGAAATGCTGGCGTGCTTTCACGCGGAAGAACGCTGGCCATCCGATGCCTGATTTGGGCGGCGGCTCTTTACGCTCTTTTCTTTGGATTTCTCTTCGCTTCCGTGTTCGCTCCCACTTGGCTGCACTTGTCGTCGTACGCCGGGTATGTGGCGGGCATCGGAATCCCCATCCTTGGCTTTGTTTTCTATGCTCTTCTGATTCGTGTCTTCGAGCGACGTGCACCCAGCGAAATCTTCTTCCAGGATTCCTCCTGGATTGACCTGCTGGTGGGCGCCATCATCGGCATTGTCATTCTCTCGTTGATGCTGCTGTTGCTTGCTTCACTGGGCTTTTACAGCGTCCATCTCGGGCACGGCAAAAATTGGCTCAATAGCTTCGTCTTCGACAGCTACATCTCCGGCATGCTGGAGGAATTAGCTTTTAGAGCGGTGTTGTTGCGCATCTTCGCCCGCATGTTCAATCCCGTCGCAGGCCTACTTATTTCCTCCGCACTTTTTGGCATTGCTCATCTCACCCACGCCACACCGTTCCAGGCCATTGAAGTTGCATTCAATGCAGGCTTGACTCTGGGCTTGCCGTATATGCTGACCGGACGGCTTTGGATGTCCGTGGGCTTGCACATTGCCTGGGATTTTTGGGAAGAATCGTTTCTGGGCGTCAACACCACGAACGGTGTCCTCGTCAGCGTTCCAGACCTCAGCAAATCCGTCTATCTCACGGGTGGTGCTTATGGTCCTGACGGATCGTTGTTAGCTTCCATCATTGCTACGCTAGCCATCGTTGCCATGCTTTATGCCGGCAAGAAAGGTTGGCTGGGACCACGCGCCTCCAACCCGCCCCATTTCCAACGCGCTTTCAATACGAAGCGTGCAGACTAAAGCGTTGATGAAGTGATGAGAAATTCGTTGCCTGCCTCTTTGGGATGAATCTTTCCGTCATAGAGCTACCTAAGCTCGCGGCGAAAAGTGCGATAGGTGCTCTCCTTGCCAATTGGAGCCTTGCATGAACCTCACGCAGCGTATCCCCGTCGTCCCAGCGAGTTTCTTCGGCATCGTGCTGGGTCTGATCGGCCTAGGAAGCGCATGGCGACTCGCCCATAAGGTTTGGGGTCTTTCGTGGGCTATTGGCGAAACGCTTGAATTAGTGGGTAGCCTCGTCTGGTTGCTGCTGGTGATCTTGTATGCCGCCAAATGGATATATAAACGCGAACACGCCCGTTCGGAATTGCACCATCCCGTCCAATGTTGCTTCGCGGGCCTCGTCGGTGTCACAACGATGTTGGTTGCCGGCGCGGTGGACCCCTACTCACGTGAAGCCGCGGCCATATTTTTGACTGCAGGTGCGTTATACACAGTCGCTTTCGCCGCATGGCGTACGGGCGGCCTGTGGGAAGGTGGTCGCGAAGAATCGTGCACAACGGCTGTTTTGTATTTGCCCACCGTTACGGGCTCCTTTGTAACCACAACTGTCTTGTCCGCGCTGGGATACCCCGATTGGGCACAGCTGGCATTCGGCGCCGGGTTGTTCTCCTGGATAGCGCTGGAGTCGGTACTGATACACCGACTGTTTATCGGCAACGCAATGTCCCCCGCGCTTCGTCCCACACTAGGCATCCAGTTGGCGCCCCCGGCAGTCGGCGCGGTCAGCTATTTGTCCGTGACAAACGGAGCTCCAGACCTCTTTGCCAACGCGCTTTTTGGTTATGCGTTGTTGCAAGCGCTTGTTCTATTGCGCCTGCTGCCATGGATTCACAAGCAACCATTCGGCGCGTCGTACTGGGGATTCTCTTTCGGCGTTGCTGCGCTTGCGATTGCCCCCTTGCGCATGATTGAACGAGGCGATGTCGGCCCCGCAGCAATGCTCGCGCCATCACTGTTTGTTTTTGCGAACGTCATCATCGGACTATTGGCCATGAACACGTTGCATCTGCTGTTGCGTGGCAGATTGCTTCCGACGTCTGTGGTTGCGGAGTCTTTGACGAGCGCGCCGCAAAACACTGCCTATTAAAGGCACGTTCTCAAGCAACAATGAACCCGCTCGCGCAAGCACAGGCAAGATCTGATGCCTTCATCCCTGACGTCGAAACGCTGCCGGCGTCAAACCCATTTTCTTCCGAAAGGCTTTGGCGAAGGCCGCTTCGGATTGATAGCCAACACGCTCGGCAATATCTGCAGACGACAACTTGCCGGCTGCGAGAAGATCGGAGGCGAGGCGCATGCGTAGCGTCGTGAGAAGGTCCATGGGTGATGTGGCACCTCTTTCCATGAAGTGTCGTGCGAAGGTCGCCCGCGACATGCTCGCCTGTTTTGCGAGCGTATCTACGGTCCATGGTTTCTGCGGCTCCTTCGTCATGGCTAGCACAGCATGACTGAGCCGGCTGTCGCCGAGCAATGCCAACAGCGACGGTGGTATGCCTTCTTTCTTCGAGTAGCTGCGCAGAGCCAAAACGAACAACACTTCGCTAAGTGCCGTAACGATGGAGAGTGCCCCTGAACTCAACTGCTTTACTTCCTCTCGCATCATGGCGACAACGCTCTGGAGAAAATTCAGATGACCTTCCTCTGCGAAAGAAATATGCACGACATCCGGCAACGTGCTCATGATCAAGTCTGCCGCCCCTGGTGCGTACATGAAGCGCCCGCACAAAAGATCCATGTCCGCCTCGCCATCCGTGTTACGCCGCTCGGGCAGCGGACCCGAAGTGTCGAGTACCACGGTCGTTTCGCGTTCGTCGCCACTCCCTTTCACGGTGTGCGCGATGCCACGCGGCAGCAACACGAAATCGCCTGCCTTTAGCTCCAGTGCTTTTCGCCGCGCGAAGAGGAGCGTGGCACATCCCGCAAGAACCAAGTGAAACGGAGCTTCGCCAGGTATCAGTTGTGGATGATCCAGCTCGAAGCTTCCCGCCATCTGGCAACGCAGGTCCAGGCTGCCTTGAATATGAGTGAGAGCAATGACCTTGCTTAGAGCGTCCATGAGACGATCGATCATAAAAATGAGTGCTTAGCATATTAACGATCTCGTCGGTCAGCGCAACACTGTGCAGGCCGGGGGACCTCGAACTCCCACTTATTGAGGGCATTGTCATGTTGGACTGGCAGAACTATCGCAAACAACTTATGGGCCGCATTGGCGAGATTGGTGCGTCGAGCCCCGATACCGTGGCTGGCTACCTGACGCTATCCAAGGCAGGAAACAAAACCGATCTGCTCGGCGCCAAGACACGCGAACTGATTGCATTGGCCGTAGCCGTTACGACGCGCTGCGACGGCTGTATCACGGTGCACGTCGCAGAAGCGCTCAAGCAAGGTGCGACCCAAGACGAGATCACCGAAGCGCTCGGCGTAGCGGTTGCACTGAATGCTGGTGCGGCAATGGTTTATTCGGCGCGCGTTATCGATGCCGTAAAGGCGTACGAAAGCAAATAACCTCCAACGATTGAACATCGCGCCATCACGATGGCCGATACGTAGACCAATGGGCATTGATGCTGCCAAGGCCATCGTCGCTGAGCGGATCGTAGGCGCCGGGACATCGCTCGATGTTTCGATCCGTCAATGCGCTTCGTAATCCCCCTATAGGCTAGGGACGGCTTCGCGCCATCTTTAACAAAACTCCCAGGAGAGGTTTGCCATGATGAATCATCGCTCAACCATGATGGCTGCGGTCGTAGAAGATCCAAATACTGCTTTTCAATACAAACAAATTGTTCGCCCTGTTCTGCTGCCAGGCCACGTGCTAGTTCGCGTCAGATCGAGTGGCGTTAACCCGCTCGATCTGAAGATAAAGGCAGGCACCGCTGCACATGCCAGACACCCGCTGCCCGCCGTGCTTGGCATTGACATGGCAGGTGTCGTTGAGGAGGTCGGCGAAGGAGTGACGCGTTTTGTTGTGGGTGACGAGGTATACGGCATGAGCGGTGGCGTCGGAGGCGTGCAGGGATCGCTCGCCGAATATGCCGTGGTCGATGCGAAGCTCCTTGCTAGGAAGCCGACGTCGCTATCGATGCGCGAGGCAGCTTCGATGCCTTTGGTCTACATCACAGCGTGGGAAGGTTTGGTGGATCGCGCGCGCGTTCGCGCAGGTCAAACGGTGCTCGTTCAAGGTGGCGCAGGAGGTGTCGGTAATGCAGCGATTCAACTCGCACGCGCCTTCGGGGCGAACGTATACGCTACTGGCTCGCCTTCCAGGGGCAATGTGATTCGGGATTACGGTGCCACGCACATCGACCACACATCTACGAGTGTTGAAGAATACGTAGCCTCCCAGACCCATGATGCCGGCTTCGACATTGTTTACGACACGGCAGGCGGTAGCAGTCTCGACGCATCGTTCCATGCAGTGATCCGCTTTGGGCATGTTGTCAGCTCCCTCGGCTGGGGAACGCATTCACTCGCACCGCTATCGTTTCGCGCGGCAAGCTATTCAGGCGTGTTCACGCTGCTGCCTTTACTCACCGGTGAAGGGCGTGAGCATCATGGCGAGATCCTTCGCCAGATTACCCAGCTTGTCGATCAAGGCAAAATTCAGCCGCGTATCGACGGGCGACGCTTCGACCTGAAAAGTGTCGAAGATGCGCATACGTGGCAGCAAAGCGGTCGGGCGGATGGAAAGGTGATCGTTGATGTCTCTTCGGACTCATAGGCCTCCGAACGCCGCTCTTTAAATGATTCCGCGCCGCTGTGCTATCTGCACGGCCTGGGTTCGCGAAGCGGCCTGTAGCTTTCCAAGGATGTTCTTCACATGCACCTTCACGGTCGCCTCAGAGATGCACAGCAGGTCGCCCACCGTTTTGTTGGAATGTCCATTCGCGACATATTTGAGAACGGTAATCTCGCGCGAGGTAAGTCGTTCGTCGATCGCGTGATCCGCGATCTCGGCGGCAATCTCGCGCGGGATAACCTTCTTGCCCTCATGCAGTGCGTGGATCGTATCGATGAGATCGCGCCGCACCGAACTTTTCAACAGGTAACCCCGCGCGCCGGCCTGCAGCGCGCGTAAGGCTTGGGCGTCGCCTTTGAATGTCGTCAGCACGAGGATGATGGCTTCTGGGTGCTCGTCATGAATGATGCGAATGGCCTCTTCCCCCGACATAGCCGGAAGCTCCAGATCCATCAGCGTGACGTCCGGCCGATATTTGCGGTATCGCAGAATCGCCTCTTCGCCGGTACTCGCCTCGGCCACGAGCTGCATACTTGGCTCGGTGCCAATGACAGCAGCGAGGCCCTCGAGCATGAGCGGATGATCATCAACGGCAAGGATTCGAATGACAGCGGGATTTGCGTTCATGGCGCTCAGTCGCATCATTGTTCAGGGCGTTTCAGAAGGATCGGAGGGCGATGAAGTCCCACCGGCGTCACGCCGATGCTGCGCTCGATCGAGACCTTTTTCCAGTACGTGCTCGGCGCGATCGAGCGCCTCGACAATGTCCCTCCGTACGGGGTGATCCGGCGGGAGTCGCCGCGCAATAGCTTCGAAGCGAAGGATCAGCCCCTGCCCGGACTGAAGCATCGACTCCTCGAGCGCATGTGCCTCTGATTCCATCGCCGCCTGTTTAGCTTTCGAGCGTGCCTGCTGTCTAATGTGCCACCTGCGCCAACGCCATAGAACGGCCAGCATCAAAAGGATCACGGTGACGCTAGCAGCAATCCACCAAATACTGGGACAGGTCCAAGGAAAAACGTGCATGCAATGGGTCCTTGCCATGTTGCGTATTCAATAGCTCGCTTTCCCCCAGCAGAGATCATCCGAAAGGGGTAGATCCGTCCAGACATCTGGGAACCTTGAATTTCGTCATTCATTCAATGCGTTTTCGATGCCAGCGGGCCGATGTCGCTTTGATCCCGATAGTTCTTGCGCCATGCGCCCGGACTCATGCCAAACCGTTGTGAGAAGGCATGACACAAATGGCTTTGATCGCAGAAGCCACATTCATAGGCTATGTCAGCGAGAGACCCGTCCGACTCCATCAATAACGTCTTGGTTTTTTCCAAGTGCTGAATCAGCAACCAGCGATGCGGGGGCACCCCAAAGGACTTATTGAATGCACGGCCAAAATGCGGCGTTGACAGTCCGCAGGCCTGCGCGACATCCGGCAAAGAGATTCCACTCGGTCTGTTGCCACCAAGCATTTGCTCGGCCGCCAATTTCTGCCAAGGCTTGAGACCACCAGGCACCGGATCGACTTCTATATGGTTGCCACCACGAATGGCATAGAGCGCGATGACCATGTGTCGGACGAATGCATCGTGATCAGAACAACCGTGCGTGAGCGACGTTGTCAGAAGCGCGGTCACTACATCACGAAAATTCTCAACGCTACTTTGATCGGCGTCAGATTGGGGCATGGCGATCGAGGAGTGTGATTCGCTGACACGAAGCGTAATAGGCGTCTGGACACCTCTCCCGTGGCGCCGATCGTTGACGATACACGCAACCGCAAATTCGTCGGATACGCGCGCAACGTGGACGAAGATATCCGTTTGATCAGGATGTGCCATGAGATGCAAATCGTTATCCAACACGGCAACCCCCAAGTCAAAGTGTGGTAGCGCGACTGGTCGTATGCTGCAAGCGGGACGTTTTAGTACCGTCAGCGTCAATATACGAAGCATCGCACCTAAACAAAACACAACTTTGACTCAAGAAAACGTACCACTTAGGTGTTAAATGCTGCCGCCGTTTCTGCGGCTAATCCCAAAGGGCTACTTCGAACACGGCATGAAGAGAGATGTCAGACCGACATCCCTCAAATACCCTGAAGCCGCGTTGTTAGCCCTAACTCTGTTCGCCCACTGCGCGACTACGCTGGAGGTACCCTATGAACGACACCGCGGATTTCTATATCTCGAACGTTAGCGGTGAAGTCGCGGCGATTCTTAAATCGACTATCCAGCAGATGTCGCGTGGCTCGGATATCAGCGACTTGATCGTTCATCAATTAACGCTCGCCTCAACGGCATTGGAAAACGAGAGAACGAAAAGACAATCCTGTATTTTCTGTCAAAGTCGCGGCACGTTGACGCAGCGTCAACTCGATAAAGCGAAGTCGATACTTTGCGACATGGCGTCTTCGACCAACGCCTCCGCTCTAGCCGCACAAGCCTGTGCCATGTCGCTGGGCCACTTTGAACGATGCTTTCGCATGTCAGCAGGAATGTCTCCTCATCATTGGATCATCAAGGCCAGAATGACTAGGGCGAAACACCTTCTCGTCGACGGCAACGCATCAATCGCAGATATCGCCAAGCAATGTGGCTACTCGGAAAATTGCCACTTCACAAGAATCTTCACGCGTGAAATCGGCATCAGCCCAGGAGCTTGGCGCCGACTTTTTGCCAATCTTTGGCACCCCGTTTGAAGCGAAATGGATAACAGCTGTGTTAGTTGCACGGCCAGAACGGCTTTCGTCATGACCTTAACTCAAACCATGTCCACGTCGCCGGCCACGATAACGTCATCCCCTGTCCGTCCCTCAAAAGAATGTTGATGCGAACACATCCATCTCGCCGCCTTACTTCGACTTCCAAAATGAGCAACGAGCATTTCCGCAAGCAATGCATGGCGCTCCTCAAGCGCTGCAAATGCATTCATGACGACCTCCTCTCTGAAGGCTGCAAGTCGCGCCATATCTTCGGAGACGCGAGCAAAGTCCAGGGCTGGCTGAGTTCTATCGCTCCGCGACCGAACACCTCGCCGAACTGACGCCAGGGTCATACCCACTTCAAGTGATTGCCGCATGGCTAATGCCTCACACCTGCCTGGATAGCTCGCAAAAATCGAATGACTTCGGCGGCGCGCCCATCGTGCACCAGTTGCTCTGCGGTTAGCGAGTCGAGTTCATCGATTTGAGTATGTTGATACCACGACAGCATCGCGTTCGGATTTGGCTCGATCTCCTGCGCAATGCGCAGAACGCTGAGCACGTCCAATACCGCGCTGCCTAGGCCTGAATATTTCTCAGGACGCATGTCCTGCGCGGAGACGGCATTCCTACTAGAAGAAAGTTCCCATCTCCGGATTTGCGATCGCATCACCATGGGATAGCTCTCCTATCAATGAGGTGCTCTAACTGTAGGATCTGATGCGCGGCATTCGCTTGTATTTTATAAGCGGCCTTGACAATTGATGATGTCGTTCGAAGTTGATCTTCTTCAGTAACGAGTTCTCTGCGCATCGGTATACGACAAGAAAACGCCCATTCACCCCAGTGCCCGATGTAACCCTTTCGTATGATTCTTTTCCAGGGGTCACAGCGCACCATAACCAGCGACTCTCCCATAGACGATCCAGGAGTGCGCTCGATGAAAAGCCTTCTCGCTTCTTTCGCCATAGCAGTAGTGTTCTTGCTAGAGGCGCCAGCAGGGATCGCCATGCAGGCGAGTCAGAGCGCCACGGAAGATGCAGCAGCCTTGGCGCAGTACAAGTCCCTTGGTCTTACTAAAGATCCAAGAGCGATCACGGCAGGTGAATATAAGATCGATCCGCACCATACATCGGTTATAGCGAAACTCGCTCATATGGACTTGTCGCGCTACTCGCTTCGCTTCGATTCCGTGAGTGGCGGATTTTTATTCGACCTCTCGCGTGCGACAGCCTTAAACCTCGATATATTTATTGACCCGCAGTCGATCGATACCGGCGACCAGGCATTCGACAAAAAAATAGCCACGCGATACTTCCAGATTGATCAACACCCCCAGATTGCATTTTCGTCATCGGCAGTAAAGATCGCTGGCGATCACATGTCTGTGGACGGCATCCTGGATTTTCACGGCGTAAAAAGCCGCTGACGCTAAACGTCATTTATCGTGGCTTCACTCACGGTCGCCTGGGTTTCTCTGGCGAGGCAACATTTAAACGATCCGAATTTGGTGTCGGAGAATGGGTGCCACTGGAAGCCGACGAAGTAACTCTTCTTATCGAAACCGAATTCGTGAAAACCTAACTTGCCGCATGGACATTCATCGATAGAAGCTGCCCCTTGTTTTGGCTAGATCCATGACCTCGCATAAAACACCGTGAGACGATCGAACATATAAATGAGCTGATTGAGAATTCCTCCGCCTGCCAAATAGCGCGAGACTGGGAAAACGGAACGCCGCACAAAGAATTTCGGCACTGGTAGAGGGTGGCGCATATGTTGGACTGTTCCAAATGCTCCGGGACTTTTAGAAACGCCGACGCCATCATTGCCTATTCTGGCCGTGTGCAGGACGCGCTCGATGCACGCGGCGCTTAGCGTCGTTTCGATGTTTGCAATCCGCGTGACACGAACACGGCCAACCATCTGCAAATAGCGACTTCCGCTACGAAGGTCACAGGGCATGATTAGAAATTTCAATACGCAGGGTCAGCTCAATTTGAAGCGTCGCAATTTTTTAGCTGCGTCCCTTTTCGGATCACTCGCTCTCACTGCAAATCGTATGGCGAATGCATTCGATCGATCGGAAATGTCTATCGACCGCTCTCGTTCCGCCAAACATCCACAGGAACATCTCTCTATGACTACGTTATATAAAACGCAAAAAGTAGACGACGTCGAAGTCTTCTATCGTGAGGCGGGTCGCGTGGGCGCACCGGTGCTACTTCTGTTGCATGGATACCCGACCTCCAGTCATATGTTCCGTGACCTCATTCCATTGCTGGCTAACGATTACCATGTCATCGCCCCGGACCTTCCGGGTTTTGGCAATACGAAGGCGCCCCCGCGCGGCACGTTTGACTATACGTTCGACCAACTTGCGCAGATCGTCATCGGTTTCACGAACGCGTTGAACCTCAAGAAATACGCGCTATATGTCTTCGACTACGGTGCACCTACCGGCTTTCGCGTAGCAGTCGCCCATCCCGAGCGCGTGACGGCCATCATCAGCCAGAACGGCAATGCCTACGAAGACGGGTTGAGCGACGTCTGGGGTCCTTATCAAGCTTACTGGCGAGCCCCTTCGGAGAAGACGCGGGAAGCGTGCCGCGATGCTCTTTCACCCGAAGCGATACGCATGCAGTATTTGCATGGAGCCGATCCCCTCAAGGTATCGCCCGACGGCTACACGCTCGACATTGCATACATCAGTCGCCCGAGGATGGATGATATCCAGCTTGACCTCGTGCTGGATTACCGTACCAACGTAGCCTCCTATCCCGCATGGCAAGCGTACTTTCGCGAGCATCAACCGCCATTGCTTGCGGTATGGGGCGACCAAGACCCGTTTTTCCTTCCCGCGGGCGCACAGGCCTATAAGCGTGATATCCCCGAAGCCGAAGTGCATTTGTTGAATACCGGGCATTTCGCGCTGGAGACCAACGCGCATGACATTGCCGATTACATCCGCGACTTCCTAAAGCGGAAAGTAAAAAACGTCTCCTAAGGCGAATCGTCCGTAGATGCGCTGTAGTGGCTCATTACCGGCCTTGAATCGGTCGGTCACGTTGTACCGAAGAAAACACCTACGGGTGAAATGCTTCGGCAAAAAGCTGGAAAAATGACGTCGACCCTCCCCTGGAGATCAAATCTGGCTATCTCTCGGCAGATGGCGATTTGGATACTTTGACTGCTGTTGCAGAGCAAGCGATCGGGCTTGGTAATCAGGCAGCGTTGGCGCCTTGCTGGACTGGCCAAGTCGAGCCCGAATCTCTTTCAAAAAATTCAGGTGCAAACGTTTCTTCGTCGCGGTCTTTCTACCTTCTGGCACCAAAGCGGCACAGCCATAATGGGCGTTGATCCAACCACATCGGTGGTGAGCGGTCGCCTGAAGGTCCACGGCTTGGAAGGTCTTACGGTCGCGGACGCATCGGTATTTCCACGCGTCACGGCGGGCAACACGATGGCCCCGAGCATTGGGGTCGGTGAGATGGCAGCCAAGTTCCCTACTACCAAATAAAACTTCGACGCAACACATAGGCCCGTTACATGAGAACTGCTGAATCTCGCCACATTATCTCAGCTGTCCTCATCTCGCTCTGCTTCATGGGCGGCATCGCGCGAGCCGCCTCGGCGACCGGCGTACCTATGCTCCTTTTCCCCGAGCTAGCTGCACTGTCCTACGACGTATTCCTGCGGCCACGCGGCACCTGGGCCAGTGCGCCCTGGATGCTTGCACTCACCCCGGCAATGACCGCCGTGCTGGGTGTACTCGTCACTCGTTATCTGCCTTATTCCGCCGCATCCATTGCGATTTGCATTGTGGGGGCGATGATCATTCTCAAGCTCATGCGCTCGCCGATCGCTCCGGCCATCTCGGCCTGCTTTCTCGCGCTCTCACTCGGCGAGAAAGGCTGGCTCTATCCGCTTGCGATTCTGCTCGGCACAAGTGCGCTTGCCGTCCTGTCCTCCGCATACCGGAGGTTCTTCGACAAGGGAGCCGCACACGCCGCGACGAGCGCCGACGATCGGGTCGATGACGAAATCGAATCGCTGCCCAAGCAATTTCTGTGGATTCCGTTCTTGGTAACTTTTCTCGGCGCTGCCTACCTGCTTTCGATGGCGACCGGAATGCGAATGGTGCTTTTCCCGCCACTCGTCGTTATTGCCTTCGAAATGTTCGCGCATGCAAACGTCTGTCCCTGGGCCCAGCGACCGATACTGTTGCCGGCAGTGTGCACGCTCGCGGCGGCAGTCGGCGTCGCTACGGTGACGACGTTTGGTCCTGGCGTTACATCCACTGTGCTGGCCATGCTGTTCGGCGTCGTTATGCTTCGCGCGACTCGTCTGCATGCAATCCCTGCACTTGCCATAGGACTCCTTCCGCAAGTCATGACCTACGCCGACTGGCATTTCCCGCTCGCAGTCAGCATAGGCAGCACGCTTTTGACGGCGAGTTTCCTGCTCATCGAGAAATCGTCGAGAATCAAACGCCAGGTCGCGTAAAAAAAGCAAAAAGAGCAGAG
>Ga0302303_10000924_pt1 | contig 20975 bp, 19 predicted proteins | sample III_Palsa_E2_1_FD_194542 | JGI IMG/M metagenome (GOLD analysis project Ga0302303, IMG submission 194542) | Peat permafrost microbial communities from Stordalen Mire near Abisko, Sweden - III_Palsa_E2_1 | ecosystem: Environmental > Terrestrial > Soil > Palsa > Peat permafrost | place: Sweden...
AATGCCTGATGTATCGCCACCTACTGTATCCTTCTGCATCCCTGTTATATTATTACTTTTAATATAGTTTAATATCTGGGTTTGGTCGTATTGTGTAATAGTAGGTTCAACACCGTTTTTACGGCACGACATAAACCCAATAGTAGAAATTAGTAAAAGGGTAAAAATTGTTTGTTTCATTTAATTAATTAGTTACACTATAAATCTTTATCGAAAAATCAAGAACGGCATTTGCAGGCAAATTTAAATCAGCCTGCTTGTAGGGGCCATATGCATATCTTGATGGTATTAATAATCGTACTTCGCCGCCGGCATTACATTCTGGTATGCCCAGTTGCCAGCCTAATATTACAGTTGCCAATGTATATGTTGGGGTAAAGCCATTTGTTTCGTAAAACTGGGTTTCAGCAAGATTGCTGCTGATATATCTGCCGGTATCACTAACAGTAACCTGCGTTGATGTTGTGTAAAGCGTATTTGTTGTACCGGTATCAATAATCATATAATAAACACCTATGGTGTCGTTACTTTGCACATGTTTAAATTTGCCTTCTAATCCATTGGCTTTGATGTATTTACTTACCAGCGAATCGTCAATCTTAGCCTGTGCCGCATATTGTACGGGCCCATAGATAGATGATTTTGTGCAAGCCGCAATACAGCAAACAAAAAAAAGTGCAATAATTAACAGTATCCTGTTCATCTGTTTTTCAAAAGGCAAATTTATTCTTTTATAATTCAAAAACGGCAGGTTAACATTTTTTAACAAATATTATGTTGATTTAACCTGTGAAACCGCAAATTATTGTAGGTGAGGTTGATTTTTCAGCTGATTAGGGTTTGTAGTTGAGGGTGAGCTGATTGATTTTTTCAAGCATGTTAATTAGATATTGCTTGTCGGTTTCATTTATATGCGCGTTTAAGTAATTATTAAATTGTTTTACCACCGCACGGGCCTGGTGACGTTTTTCCTTGCCCAAATCGGTTAAGTAAATTTTTACCGATCTTTTATCGCCCGGGTTTGATTCGCGGTAGATAAGCCCCGTTTGCTCCAGCTGGTTAAGCATGCGCGATAAGCTGGTTGATTTAAGCCCCAGCAATGCCGCCGCTTTTGATACCGTTGTACCTTCCTGCTCATCAATATTGATAAGTAAATAACCTATAGATTGTGTAATGCCAAATTCGGTTACCAACTGGTTGTACCGGTTGGCTACCGTTTGCCAAACTATTTTTAAAAAATAGTCAATGGTTTCCTGGCTTTTTACGTTATTCCGCATAGTTCACAAACATAAGTATTTATTACCAACCCAACTTGGTATCATCACCGCGAGGGTCGGCCCCGCCATCATAATAACCCCACTTGGTTTTCAAAATAGCATCAACGCGGCCAATCCCCTTTTTATCTACTATTTTGTAGCCTTTCTTTTGCAGTTTTAGTCTGGTTGCACTATCAATCGCGCCTTTCTCTGCATAAACAACATCAGGCATCCATTGGCTATGGAAACGTTTTGAGGTTACTGCTTGTTGCATGTCCTGGTCAAATTCGATAACATTTAATATGGTTTGAAAAACCGAGGTGATAATAGTTGAACCGCCCGGCGTACCCACCACCATAAATAGTTTACCGTCTTTTTCAATAATTGTTGGTGTCATAGATGACAGCATACGTTTGCCCGGTTGTATGCTATTGGCTTTGCCGCCAACAAGGCCATACATATTGGGTACGCCAGGTTTCTCGCTAAAATCATCCATCTCATTATTCAGCAGGAAGCCAGCGCCTTTTACAAATATTTTGGATCCAAAAGAATCGTTTAGCGTAGTGGTTATAGATACCGCGTTACCATCACGATCAACAACATCGTAATGCGTAGTTTGGTCGCTTTCATAACCCACAAACGTGCCCGGTTTTATTAACGAACTAGGGGTGGCGGCATTCCAGTTAAAGCTTTGCATCCGCGATTCAAGATAAGCCGGGTTTAACAGGCTATCCACCGGCACTTTAAAAAAGTCAGGGTCGCCTAAATATTTTGAACGGTCGGCATATACCCTGCGCTCAGCTTCAACTATCAATTGTATGGTCGAATCCCGGTTAAATCCCCATCGGTGTAAAGGATATTTTTCAACCGATTTTAGCAATTGCAAAAGCGCGATGCCACCGCTTGATGGCGGCGGCATCGTAATAATTTTATAGCCTTTATAGGTGCCGATGATTGGTTTACGCCATACCGCGTGATAGTTCTCCAGGTCTTTTTTTGTGAAGATGCCACCGCCGTCTTTCATTTCGGCTATCAGTTCATCAGCAACAACGCCATCATAAAAACCTTCGCGGCCTTTATCGCGGATAAGCCCTAGTGTTTTTGCCAGATCGGATTGTACTAATAAATCACCTTGTTTCCAATCACCATTTTTTATAAGATATGATTTACCGGGATTAAGCTTTTTAAATTTAGCAGCATTGTTGTTCAAATCATCAGCAAGTTTTGCGGTGATATTAAAGCCATTCGTAGCCAAATCAACAGCTGGCTGAACAAGATCGGCCCATTTTAGCTTACCGTATTTTTCGTGCGCCTCAAACATCCCATCAACAGAGCCGGGTATGCCAGATGCCTTGTGTGTATACAAGCTCATATCCGGTATGGGGTTGCCCGCCGAATCAAGATACATATTGGTAGTAGCCGCGCCGGGCGCTTTTTCTCTAAAATCCAGCGTATTGCTTTGCCCGTCGGCGCTACGGTAAACCATAAAGCCACCGCCACCAATGTTACCGGCCTCAGGTAAAGTTACCGCCAGCGCAAACTGCACAGCTATGGCCGCATCAATAGCATTGCCACCTTTTTTTAAAATATCCAGCCCAACTTTTGAGGCATCGGGGTAAGCGCAAACCACCATGCCATTATTATATTCACCTCCGCTGGTATTGCCTAATGCGCCTTGTACGCAGCTATTGAGTAATGGCAAAGTGGTTAAGAACAATAGCGAATAAGCTATTGTTTTTATGTTGATGGTCTTTCGCATTTTAATAACAGAGGTTTTGTTTCGCTTATTGTAACGAAAACAGGTATTGAATAATGGCACTAAAATAGAATATTTTGATGCATTGTAGCTTAAAAATACGATTGTTTTTTGTTGATAGTCAGTGCAATTATTGTTTTCAGGCATGATTTTTTTCTTTATCGCGGCCATAAAATATAATTTCGGCCGTTATTGATTGTAACATTTATACGCACAAAACTACCATTGATGAAAAAACTACTTATTACATTATTCGTTTCAGCTACGTTTTTACTGGTCGCTAATCGATCGGGCGCACAAGATTCCCAATCACAAGGAAGCGGTGATTACAAAACTGCCGTGGGCCTAAAATTTGGCCCGTTTGAAGACGGGGTATCTATAAAATATTTCGCTACCGACGATGTATCCTATGATGGGTTAATCGGTTTTAGAGATCACGGGCTTGTTTTTACCGGCTTGTATGAGTTAAACCAGGAAGCATTTAATGTGCCTGCCCTGAAGTTTTATTATGGCTTTGGCGCGCATATAGGTGCTGTTGGTAAAGGCGAGATAGATAACTTTAACGGTGCATCGTACTATAACAATAGTCATATTTTATTAGGTGCCGATGGCGTTATCGGGTTAGAATATACACTGCCCGGCGCACCTATTGCCATTAGCCTTGATCTTGATCCAAGAGTAGAGCTGGCCAGTGGGCCATATTTTGATTTGGCACCAGGATTAGGGTTGAAATATACTTTTTAACGAAGCATTTGAAAGATCGTTATCTGACGATAACGATCTTTTTAGCATAAGTTTTTGACCCCAGCATCAGTTTTAGCACATATACGCCCGGTGGCTGGTTGGCCACACTTACCACGGTGCTGTAGTTGCCCGCAGTAATGCTTTGTTTATTGCTATAAACAATCCTGCCCACGCTGTTAACTAGTGTCATATTCATTATGCTGTTTGCCGGCGCATCAAACAATACATTTATTACTGTATTTGCAGGTACTGGATATACGGTAAAGCCTATTGCATCGGTACTGGGTGTTGCGGTGCTTACATATACATAAGTTGCAGATGTATCCGAACAGCCGGTTCCGGAGGTAACCCTCACTTTATAATTTCCGCTGCCAATTGGTGTATAGGTTTGGTTGATGGCACCGTTAATAATATTCCCATTTAAATACCATTGGTTACCATTTGTAATGTTGGAGCTTAATACCGTACCATTATTGGTTATGGTTGGCCTTACCAACGTTACCGGCTGCCTGCTGCTGGAGGTACAACCAATGCTTGCCACCTTTAAATTGTAAAAGTAATAGTAATAATCGGTTGGGTTAACACCTGTGCCTGTAGCTGTATTGCTGGTTAAGGTAAACACACTATCGGCAGAAAAAGGATAGCCGGTAACACCTGCATTGTTACGGTAAATGGTAACGTTAGCATCGTACGATGCATTGATGGAATAATCACCAGCCGAAGGGAACGTCAGGTTTAAATTGTATACTTTGCCGGTATCCAGCGGGTCATCGTTTTGCGCACCGGGTTGTGGATTAGTTGCCGTAGCAGCCGCGTTAATCGTAGTGCTTGATAGCGTTTCGCCACCGCTGTTGGTTACCGTGAAAGTAATAGCGCCCGGATAGCCAAAATACATCCGTGCGCTTTGCAGCACAACAGGTGCATTAACATGTACCGATACCGATGGGCCGTACTGATTATAACCGCCCCCTGTAAAAACTTCCTTAGTAGCCGGACCTAAAGTCCCGCTGAAATCATTTAAACCGGCGTAAATCGTATTGTTGGCCGGTAATTGTGCCGCCAATGCTGGCGAACCTATCGCGATTGGCGCGGTATCAGTCGTATTATTATACCAGAATAGCGTACCATCACCAGTACCAGATAGTGAATATTTGCTGGTTTCGATACAGTAATTAGCTGTAAGATTGCTTACCGTAGGAGCGGTATTGATGGTTATTTTACTGCTGGCAGTATCATTCGATGTAATTACATCACCCGGCAAACTTGTTGATGCTACGATGGTGTACGTTGTACCGGCAATTGCGTTAAAGGTATTATTTAGGGTGAAACTGGCTTGTTGTAAGGGCGTTAGTGTACCTGTATAAGTTTGAGTGAATGTAGTTGCCGTATTGCTGGCCGATGTTACGGTAACCGTTACCGGTATATTGCTGATTGATGCAGAACCATAATTAGTCAGCACTACTGTAATCGGTGTGTTGCCAGAACAACTTCCGGTAGTATCCGGACTAGTGATAGATACTACTCCTGCGTCTGTTGTAGATTGAATAAATTCAACCCGGTAGTCCTGTGTTTCGCCTTTGCCGTAAGAGCCGCATGCTAGCACTGCTGATGTGTCGCTGGTTTCGGTTAGCACTACGCGCATTAAACTATAATTACCCGGTACTACGGTAATTGGTACGGTAATATTGGCAGTATAGGTGCCGGTACCATTAATTACGCCTGTAGTAGCTACTAACTCGCCGGGACCGTTAAAATTGCCATCGCCATTCCAGTCGATATATACTTTAGCAATTTTGTTGAAATTATTACCGCAGGTACCCAGTGTTAAACTTAAAGGATAGGTTTTTCCGGCTACTAAACTATCGGTAAGGTTGGTATAATTCGAATAAGTGGTACAGCCTGCCGGTGGTGTATTGTTGATATTTGATAAGGTGAAATTATTTACCCGCGAATCTGCGCTTGAAGTTGGGCCTGATGTACAATAAGCTGTACCACCAACGCCTGTAGCGATTAACGAGTACGCTTGCCCGCCTGATTGCAACGTGTTTTTGTGCGAAACGGTAATGGTATACTTTCTGCCGGGAACAGCACCGGCTATGTAAACCTGCTCCACGTTATCACGGATATTATCTCCTGTTGTTGCCGGGTTTGCCGGGTTTGTTGGATCTAATACCCAGGGCATATAGGTTGTGGTGCTATCGCTAACCCGTATATCCAAATCGTTAACTAATTTGATGGTAGGGTCATTCGCGGTATCAATGGTTGATGGCGTTGCGGCTGGATCTGTCCACGAAATGGTGGCGATAAGCGGACCGTTACCCGAAGCTACTACTTTTGTTGTTTGTGTTTGTCCTTGCGATAGTGAATCCTCTGCAATAATGCTTGTTGTACCGTTATTGGTTATTGCCTGGGCTGCGCTTTTGGTATTGAGCAAACCCCATCCGTACATATAGTCGGGCCCTGCATTGCCTGCATCAACCGCGGTAGCGCAGGCAAGTCCCTTTAATGTTGCAGCACGCATAAACGTGCCCGAATGCTTCCCGGCATAATATTCCTGTAATAAATATAATGAACCCGTAACGTTTGGTGCCGACATAGATGTGCCGCTCAAGGTAATGTAGGTTGTTGGTGTCGCGCTGCCGCACGAGAGAACATTTTCACCCATACCCATGATATCGGGTTTAACACGCCCATCATCCGTAGGCCCATAACTGCTAAAGTAGCTCGCGACAATGCTGCTATTACCCGGCGGGCCATAAGGCAAAGCCCCTACAGATCCTACCGTTAATATATTCTTGGCATTACCCGTTGTGGAAATCCCCTTAAAACCTAACTGACTACTGATATTACTTGCAGCGGTACGCGTTTTGGTTACTAAAGTAGGGTTGGTTGCACTTTGATAGCCCAAATATGTTCCGCCAATAGCAGGGCCATTATAGCCACGGGAGTTACCTGCAGATTCTACAATAAGGTAATATGGCGCGTTGTATGCTATCTGGTCAAAGGATTGTGCCCTGTCGTCATAAGTACCAAATGCATAATCAACGGTATCGCCAGGTAAACCGTACCATGTCCAATTACCGTTATCGTCCAAATCCCAACCTGCAACATCACCATAGGAATGATTTGATAAAAGTAAACCAGCAGCGGCTGCACTCATGGTAGTAATATCATTATTAAAATCATAGGATTGAAGTGTGGCCGCGTTAAACGCCATGCCTTTTGCCGGCGGATAAACCCCTTTTGCCATCAGTGTTCCGGCTACGTGTGTAGAGTGATCAAGAACCGACTCGGTTGTGTTGATGGTAATGGTTTTACCTGCAAATTCCTGGTGCGCGGCATAAACCGCGCCGCCATCCCATTCGCCTATCTTATTGTTTAAAAAAGTGCTTGATCCGGATAGATTCAATCCTAATGTGCCGCCGGGTTGTACCGTATTGGTTTGGGTTGTTGCTGCCGAGATGATGTTATCGTAAGTTTTAAGATACCTTGGGAACCCCCTGCGATTTAGTCCCTGTAATGACCGGACACCGCCATCTTTTGTTTTGCCGCGTATTTCCCAATGGTGTTGGGCAGCCTGTGCTAATGCCGACTGATGGCTACCAGCGTAAATAGCGCTTTTTTGGCGGGATAGATTTTGAAGCGCTTGCTTTTTGGCAGCCGAAACCAGCTGTTGCTGGCCATAGGTGTTCCCGGCAAAAATAAATAGTAAAAACCCAGTAATAATTGCCGAGTAGCATTTCCTCATATATCCTGAAAATAAATGGTTTAACCTGTTATAATTTTAGATTAACAAGTTTCTGTAATTTAAACCGGATTATGAAATTTTTCGCCTTTAAAGCTAATAATGAATCGACGAAGCGGGCTTGTATATAGACTAATAAACCAGGTATTATATTTTATCAATCCTTATCCATTTCATACCGGCAGCTTCGGCTGCACGGGTGCCGGGTTCTCCATCTTCAAAAACGAGGCAATGTTCAGGCGCTACACCTAATTTTTCGGCGGCGGCTAAAAAAGGGTCAGGGTAAGGTTTGCCATGTGGCGTTTCTCCGGCGCAAACCAAAACTTCGGGCAGGTTGGCTATGCCTAATACACCTAAGGTTCTTTCAACCGCGCTGCGCTGGCTTCCGGATACCACACCAATTTTTACTTTGCCAACATGCGCTTTTAAATGATTTACTACGTAATCAACAGGTTGCGTTTCATCAATATAGTCTTGCAAAAAAAGTTGTTCGCGTTTATGGGCAAATTCAATAGGATCAAAATTGCTGTTATAGCGTTTATTGATTTCCTTAACAACATCCGGAACGGGCCAGCCGGCTAATTCATCAATTAGGGCAGCATCTATTAAAACACCATCCTGTGCTGCAATATGTACATATGTTTTTTTGTGGGCGCCCATATTATCGGCAAGGGTACCATCGCAATCATATAAAAATGCCTGGAAATCGCCGGCAGTTAATAAGGTGAGCTTTTCGTATCTGGAGTTATTGTTTACATCTGCCATTATGCAGCAAAGGTAATTAATTGCATGCTATGCATTAGCCGAATAATTAAAACTGTTTACCAATATAGCGCGCAAAACATCGGTAACACTTTTGCATTTGTTGGTTGTGGTTTCCAGCGAATACAAGATCTCGCGGTATTTGATCAGGGTAATCGCATTTTTTTCATTAGCGAACAGATCAGCAAGGGCGTTATAATAGATCTGGTCCGATTGATGCTCAAATTGCTTGATCTGCCTGCATGATTCGAGGATTAACGCGCCCTTGGTCGACATGCGCAGCATGTTAACAGAACGTTTAATTTCTGTACTGGCATCCAGTATAATTTTTGAGATCTCGGTCATGGCCGGGATAAACTCCGTTATATTATATAGGTACATGCGCTCGCTTGCCTCATGTATAAAATCGGCAACATCGTCAATAGCAGATGCAAGGGTGTGGATATCAGGGCGATTTAACGGGGTAAATATTACTTTATCAAGCGCCAGGTAAATTTTGTGGGTAATATCGTCGCCAACATTCTCTAACCGGTCAATATGTTTAAAAATCACTTCTCTGTCTTCCGCCTGCGCTGTATTTACAGCATTAACCAGTAACCCAGCCATTTCCACTGCATTTTCGACAGCTTTATCGAAAAGATCATAAAACTGGGCACCATTTAAAAAGTAATCCTGAAAAAAGTTCCCCATATGCCTGTTAGTGTATTAAAAACGCTAAAGTAAAGGCGAGATGTTAACTGGGTATTAACATAAAATTATGCTATGTTAATTCTGTATGAACAAATTATTTACTGTTAATATTAGACTTAAGACGCTGATTTATAGTATATTGATATATATAAAATTAATCATTAATTAAATATAATTTACTAATAGTATGTAATTCTCGTTGAGTTAATATTTAAATAACATTACCAAATGTTAATGCATCCTTAATATTGGGGTAACCTTGCCGCTGCACCTTTGAAGAAAAAATTTAAACTCATTTCGTTATGAAAAAAACGTTTACGTATCTATTAGGTGCCACTGTGTTAACAAGCTTGTTAATAACAGATGTTACCGCTAACGCTCAAACTACTTTTGCATCAACAGAAACTATGCACAAAGTAGTAGCGAAAAAAGACTCGGCTGCCAAAACTAATATCACACCTGTAGAAGCAGTAAAACCTGCTGACGCTGTTGATACTGCATGGCACCCACAAAGAAGATTATGGGGTTACGCTTTCGGTGATGCTTATTATGATCAGCATTCACCAGCTTTAACTTCTACTCAGGGTAAAGAGAATAACTATTACCAAACTCCTTCTAGCAGAAACGCTTTCCAATTCCGTCGTTTGTATTTAGGATATGATTACGACATTAACAAAAAATTCAAAGCTGAAGTTTTGTTAGCATCTGAGCCAAACGAAAATACTACACCTACCACTGCAACTTCATCAGTAGTTAATGGTGATAACCTTGCAGATGGCCGTATGTCTTTCTACATCAAAAACTTTAATTTAAGAGCGAGAGATGTATGGAAGGGAACTGACTTTGTAATCGGTGAATTAAGTACTCCAGGTTTCGCGTTAAACGAACCAGGAACAAATGCTCCAACTTCTCTTTCTGAGTCAACCTGGGGATATCGTTCAGTTGAAAGAACAATCACTGACTTCCACAAAAATAACTCTTATGACGTAGGTGCAGCTTTGCAAGGAACATTTGATCCTGCAACTAAAAACTACGGTTATGTATTAATGGTTGGTGATAATACTACTTCTGCATTAACCACTGTTTACAATCCTAACAGCGCGATAAGCCAAACAAACCCTAACCCAAATACAGGTTTCTTTAAAATGTTTTATGGTGACTTATGGGGTAAATTCTTTGATAAACACTTGTATTTAGATTTATATGCGGATTATGCTAAAACTTCTTCAGAAATTACCACCACTGCAATATCTGATGGTTTAGTTGGCGCACAAGAACACAATATGTTTAAAGTATTTGCAGCTTACACAATGCCTAAATTTACATTTGGTGTTGAGGCTTATACTCAAAAAATTGATAATGCAGTACTTAACGCAACCACTAAAACTGCTGATCAAGCTACTGTTAACGCTATCTCAATTTGGTTACGTGGTTCAATTGTACAAGACAAATGGGGTTACTTCGCTCGTTTTGACCACTACAATCCAGATACTAAATTTAATGCTGCCGATACTTATACTACTGTATATACTAACTACGGTTCTTACGATCCAACTACAAAAGAAAACTTTGTTACAGCTGGTTTAGATTATACTCCTGCTAAAAACATCCACTTTATGCCAAACATCTGGTTAACTCAATACTTAGATCAGTATGATACTGCAAGCAAATCGTATGTTCCAAATAACCACACTTTGGTTTACAGAATGACTTTCTTCTTCACTTTTGGTAAATAATAACAAACAAGCAATATAAAATAACAGATCATGAAAGTAATGAAAAGTTTAAAGTTGGCGGTTGTTGCATTGGCAGCATCAGTTACAACATTGTCTGCATCGGCACAAGATAACACCTTATTAGGTGCAGGCAGTACCTTTGTTTACCCCCTATTCTCAAAGATGTTTTCTCAATATCCTGCTTCAAAAGTTAACTACCAATCAATTGGTTCTGGCGGCGGTATATTACAATTAACCAATAAAACAGTTGATTTTGGTGATTCGGATGCTCCTTTAAATGCTGATCAAACAGCTAAAATGAGCGCACCTGTATTGCACATCCCAATGACTTCGGGCGCGGTAGTTGTAACTTATAACATCCCTGGTGTTAGCGCGGCCTTAAACCTTACCGGTAAAGATCTGGCTGATATATATCTTGGTAAAATCTCTACCTGGAATGCAGCTGAAATTAAAGCTACCAACAAAGGTGTAAACTTACCTGATCTTCCTATCGTGGTTATCCACCGTTCAGACGGTAGCGGTACATCATTCATATTTACTGATTACTTAACAAAAGTAAATGCTGATTGGGCTAAAAGAGTAGGTAAAGCAAGCGCTGTTAACTGGCCAGCCGGTTTAGGTGGTAAAGGTAGCGAAGGTGTTGCCGGTTTAGTAAAAAACACACCGGGTGCTATTGGTTATGTTGAATTAGCTTATGCTAAACAAAACCACATGCCTATCTCTAACATCCAAAACAAAAGCGGTAAATTTATTGAGCCAACAATTGAAGCTACTACTTTAGCAAGCAACGTGGTTATCCCTGCAGATTCAAAAGTATCAATCACTGATACTGATAACCCTAAAGGTTACCCTATTGCAAGCTTTACCTGGGCTTTAATTTACAAAGAGCAAAACTACGGTGGCCGTTCAAAAGCACGTGCTACCGAGTTAGTGAAATTGTTATGGTGGAACATTCACCAGGGACAAGCTGATTGCGCTCCATTAAATTATGCACCGCTTTCAAAAGCTGCTGTTAAAACTGCTGAGCAAATATTAAAATCAGCTACTTACGACGGTAAAGCAATTTTATAACTAAGCGTCAAGAACCAGGAGTCAAGAATCAAGATAGAAAATGTTTTGACTCTTGATTCTAAATTCTTGATTCTTCTAAATAAACTACCAGTTCTCCCATAACGGGAACTGGTAGTTGTATGTATAAGAAAACCAAAAATTTGTGGAAAATAAAAGATTAAAACTATCCAACGAACAGCTTAAATGGGAAACCATATTTAGGCGCATATTGATAGCAATGAGCATTTTATTGGTGCTGATTATATTGGGTGTGCTGGCAACGCTTATTGTGGAGTCAATGCCATCTATCAAATCATTAGGCATCGGCTTTTTATGGGGGAAAATCTGGGATCCGGTAAGCAATGTTTACGGTGCTTATCCATTTTTAGTGGGTACGTTGTTAACTTCGTTTATCGCGCTGATTATTTCGGTGCCTTTTTCATATGCCATCGCCATTTATTTGGGCGAGTACAACCCGAAAGGATGGTTATCAGATCTGCTTAAAAACGCTATCGAACTTATAGCTGCTGTACCATCAATAATTTACGGTTTTTGGGGCTTATTTGTATTGGTGCCTATCATCCGCACCTTTGAAATGAGTATCCACGTTGCCCCTTACGGGATTGGTGTTTTTACTTCATCGTTAATTTTAGCGGTAATGATTATCCCTTACGGCGCTTCATTGGGCATTACATTGATCCGTATGGTTCCTTCGCATTTAAAAGAAGGCGCTTACGCTTTGGGTGCTACCCGTTTTGAGGTAATAAGAAATGTGATTATGCCTTATACCCGTTCGGGTTTATTTGCAGGTGTATTGCTATCTTTAGGCAGGGCATTGGGCGAAACGATGGCAGTTACCATGCTGATTGGTAACACCAGCGCTGTTGCCGATACGTTGAAGAACGCGATTTTCGGCCCGGGTAATACCATGGCCAGCGTTATAGCCAATGAATTTACAGAAGCAGATCATACCCAATATTTGTCGGCTTTAATTGAGTTGGGGTTGGTACTGTTTTTTGTAACAGTGATCATCAACCTGATTGGTAAACGAATAATTACAAAATTTACTAACGATTAATCACTCATGGAAGCAAAAATAGGATTCAGAAACACCAAGAGCGCGATTTTTAAGGGAGTGATTGTATTCTTCGCATTTTTAATCACCGTGCCTTTGATCATTATATTAGGTTACATTATAAAACAAGGCATTTTTCAGGTAAACTGGCACTTTTTAACCAATGTACCTGCACCGGTTGGTGAAACAGGCGGCGGTATAGCCAATGCCTTGCTGGGTAGTTTTATTATGGTGATGGTAGCCGCGGTAATCGCTATACCAATTGGTATGGCAGCGGGTATCTACCTAAGCGAAAATCCAAAAACAAAACTGGCTTATTACAGCGGCTTATGCGTTGATATTTTACAAGGCGTGCCATCCATCGTAGTAGGTATTGTTGTTTATTTTTGGGTAGTAAAGCCATTAGGTACATTTTCGGCATTATCGGGTAGTTTGGCTTTGGCCATTATGATGTTGCCGATCGTGATCCGTTCAACTGAGCAAACACTTCGGTTATTGCCCGATTCATTAAAAGAAGCTGCCTTATCATTAGGCGTACCTTATCACCGGGTGATATTAAAGGTTATTGTGCCTTGCGGGTTTGCAGGTATATTATCAGGTATCATGCTGTCAATAGCGCGTATCATTGGCGAAACAGCTCCATTGCTGTTCACGGCCTTTGGTAACCCATATTTATCAACTTCGCTTACCAAACCAATGGAAAGCTTGCCTCACCTGATCTTTACGTATGCCACCAGTCCGTACGACGATTGGCATAACCTGGCATGGGGTGCATCATTTATATTATTAATGTTTGTTTTAATATTAAACATAGTTACGAAACTGTTAACAAGAAAATGGAAAGTACAATTGTAAGAGCTGAAAATTATAATGCTTATTTTGGTGATAACCACGTTGTAAAGGATGTAAATATCAGCATTAACAAACATGAAGTTATCGCTGTAATGGGCCCGTCGGGCTGTGGTAAAACAACATTTTTACGCGGTATTAACCGCATGCACGAGCTTATCCCTAATGCAACTGCAAAGGGTAAAATATTACTGGACGACCAGAATGTTTACGATATGAACGCGATATACGTACGGTCGAAGATCGGGATGGTGTTTCAACGCCCTAACCCGTTCCCAAACCTGAGTATTTACGAAAATGTGGTAGCCGGTTACCTGCTTAACGGCATCAAAATATCAAAAGCTGATAAGGATGTTATCGTAGAAAAATCATTAACCAGCGCTGCTTTGTGGAAAGAGGTTAAAGATTCTCTGCACAAAAAAGGTACATTCCTTTCAGGTGGCCAGCAGCAACGTTTGTGTATTGCGCGTGCTATCGCTATGCAGCCAGAATTGATTTTGTTTGATGAGCCAACTTCGGCACTCGACCCTATATCTACTTCGAGCGTTGAAGCGTTGTTTCATGAATTGAAAGAGAACTATACATTGATCATCGTAACACACAATATGCAGCAAGCTGCACGTGTAAGCGACAGAACAGCGTTCTTTTACATGGGCGAACTGGTTGAGTTTGATGATACCAAGCAAATGTTCACCAACCCAAGTGATCAACGTACACAAAATTATATTACGGGTAGATTCAGTTAATTAGAATCAAGAACCAAGAATCAAGAGCCCAGATTAAAAGCTCTCTTGATTCTTGACTCTTGATTCTTGATTCCAAAAGATTAATTTTTAAAGATATGACACCATTAGAAAACGAAATAACCGCGCTTAAAAAAGAACTGATCAATATGTGGATATTGGTGCAGTCGCAATTAAATAAGGCTAAGGATGCTATGGTCCAGTTTGATAAGGATTTGGCCCGCGAAGTTTTAATCAAAGAAAAAAGAGTGAACTCTTTTGAGTTGAAAATTGACAGGGATTGCGAAAATATTTTCGCTTTACATTGCCCGGTTGCTATCGACTTAAGGTTTTTATTAGCGGCTTTAAAAATTAATACCAACCTGGAGCGTATTGGCGATATTGCTGCCGGTATAGCTAAATACGTGGTTGATTCATCAGTTAATTTTGATGTTGCTGCTATGGAAAGCACTTCGATGATCCGTATGTATGAAGAGGCTGTGAATATTTTGATAGATACCCGTACCGCTTTTGAAAAAGAAGATACCGTATTGGCACGCAGCATATTTAAACGAGATGATGTATTAGATGCGATAAATGATGCAGCATCTGCTACTGTTGCTGAAGTTATCAAGGCCGATATCGATAGCTTACCAGAAGCGCTTTATATCTTATCTATCATCCGTAAACTGGAGCGTGTGGGCGATCAATCAAAAAATATTGCCGAAGAAATTATATTTTATGTTGAGGCCAAAATCCTTAAACATTACGAGAGCAGTCACCGCGATTTGCCCGGAGAAGAGCAACAAGGTTAGTTGAAATAGTTTGATTTGATTTTTAAAGGCCGGTAGCAATACCGGTCTTTTTTGTTTGAATACGTTTTAGGTGAACATAAAAAGTTACTTTTGCGCTTATGGATACCTCGCTAAAAAATACGTACGACAGCATAATTTTTGATTTGGATGGCACCCTTTGGGATAGTACCACTAACGTAGCCAGGGCATGGCAAGCTTCAAAAGAACAGGTTGATTTTGTTAAGGAGGATATCACCCCAGAAATGGTTGCGGGTATTGCCGGCCTTACTTACGATGCCATATTTGAAAAGCTGTTCCCATACCTTAATCATGAGCAACGTGAAGAATTTAAAGCTATAGCTGCTAAGTATGAGATTGAAACGCTGAATGAAAAAGGTGGCGAATTATATCCGCAGCTTGAGTTTGTATTACAATACCTTCAACCCAAATATAAACTGTTTATCGTAAGCAACTGCCAAAATAACTATATCGAGGCATTTTTAAATTTTAGTATGCTTGGCCATTACTTTCAGGGGCACCAATGTTTTGGTACTAAAGGCGCGCCCAAAGCCGAAAATATAAGGGATATCGTCATCGATCATAACCTAAAATCCCCGGTTTATGTGGGCGATACTATAGGCGACTTTACCAGCAGCGAAAAAGCTGGTGTGCCATTTATTTTCGCGGCATATGGTTTTGGCAGGGTAGAAGAAGGACAAGTTGCTACCATAGCGCACCTGAGTGATTTAATCGAATTGTTATAATTTGATTAATCTTTTAATTACAGTAATTTAATCCTGTTTTTATTGCTGATCGCAAACCAGGTTTTCCATCACCAGGATAGCAGCGCCGATAAGTTCGGCATCAAACCCTAACTCCGATACTAACAGTTCGGTACTGGCAACCAAACGTGGTATACAATACTTATTAAGCGCTTGTTGCATAGGTGCCTGTAATATTCTACCCACAACAGCTCCACGGCCGCTAAGCACAATGGTTGATGGGTTCATGATGTGTATTAAAACAGCCAACCCTTTACCAATTTTATAAGCTGCATCAGATAATAGTTCAATCGCGAACTGGTCGCCATGATTTGCTGCTTCCATAATTGCATCACCAACTAGCTTCGGATGATTTTCTTCGGTATAATTTAGGCTCGAGATCCGGCCTTGCTTTACGCCCTCAATTGCTTTTTGTACTACCACCAGCATAGATGCTTCTGTTTCTAAACAGCCCCGCTTGCCACAAGCACATAAAGCATTGCTATCCGAAATCGGGATGTGACTAAACTCACCGGCAAAGCCGTTATAACCGCGATACAACTCATCTTTAACAATCATCCCCAAACCAATACCCCAGCCCAGGTTTATTACCATTACATCTTTACGGTTTTTGGCTATGCCAAAACGTTGTTCGGCAAGTGCAATTAAGCTGGAGTCGTTATCAATACAAGTTGGTATACCAATTTCCTGCGTTAAATAGTGGGTTAAACTTTCGCCATTGGCATCAAGGTGGGTGTAGTTGATACCTTCGTTTACATTTATAAAGCCCGGCATGCCAATTCCTATCCCGGCAAATTTATCCTTTGGTATACCAGTGCTCTTAACGTAATTATTGGTATACTTAATCAGCATTGGTAATGCATCGGGGTTATCCAGCAGCTGCATTTCAACCACCATCATATCCCCAACGGGGTTATTAAGCAGGTCGGTTAACTGTATGCGGGTTGAAAACTGGTCCATTGCGATGGCCAAAATATACATGGCATCACCTTTAATAGAATATACCTGCGGCCTGCGGCCACCGCTCGAGCGCGCGTAACCGTCTTCAATCACCATACCATCGTCAATTAACTCGTTGATGGCTTTTGCTGTTGAGGGGAGGCTTTTGTCTAATATCTCGCTTAATTCGGCACAGGAAAGCCCTTTGTCGAAATAAAGATGCTTAATAATCTGGCTTTTTAACGGCGAATTTTTCAATGTATGTAAAAATTAATTGGTGGGAAAAATATGCAAATAAGCCTAAATACTTTCTTAAGGCAAATTATGAATAATTAGTGCAAATAAGCAACATTTATAGCCATTTTGCTATATCCTCTTAAAATAAAAAAAGCGCCGGGTTAATACCACGGCGCTTTAAAATATATAAAACGTTAATTATTTTGCTACTGCAAATTCGCCATCGGCTTTAATAGCAACGTCATCGCTAAGTACAGCATTAGGGTACATGCTGCCTAAGTTAAACTCTGTACGGGTTACAGTACCGGTTAATTGGAAACCTGCATCATTACCTTTGCTCATTGGGTTAACAATAGTACCACGGTACCAAAGATCAAACACAACGTGTTTGGTAATGCCGTGCATAGTTAAGTCGCCGCTTAATTTGTAGTGGTTGTTAGAAGTTTTAACAATGTGGGTGCTGGTGAAAGTAACAGTTGGATCAACAGCTACGTTAAAGAAATGGTCTGATTTTAAATCGCCATCGCGCATGTCATTTCCAGTGTTGATTGAAGCCGCATTTGCAGTGAAATCAAATTTAGCATCGCTAAAATCTGCTTTGCTGGCAGTGATGGTTGCGTCAAAATCCTTAAAGTTACCTTCAACGTCAGATACCGACATGTGAGTTACTGTAAATTGGAAACGGGCGTGTGCTTTGTCAACCTTCCAGGTTGTTTGTGCAAATACTGCGGTTTGAAATAAAACAACAGCAGCTAATAAGATTAATTTTTTCATATTGATTTTATGATAATATTTTTATCAAAAGTAAGATACTTATTTCAATTTGTATGTTTAAACATGTAAATTTATTGTCATTAAAATTTATGCTGTTTTTTGAACGAAATCTTGTATAACCTTAGTTTTAAGATATCAATAAATTTAATTACGTTTGGGAGTTAACTGATCGAAATTATTTTAAACACTTATGCGATTTAAAAAGCCACTTGACAAGCTATTACAAGAAGCCGCTGAAACGGGCGAAGGAACATTAAAAAGAACATTAGGCCCGGGTAATTTAATAGCCCTGGGTATAGGCGCCATTATAGGAGCCGGATTATTTGTAAGAACCGCAGCTGCAGCCGCAGACCATGCCGGTCCATCTGTAACATTTGCATTTATACTTGCCGCCATCGGTTGCGGATTAGCAGGCTTGTGCTATGCCGAGTTTTCTGCCATGATACCTATTGCAGGTAGCGCATACACCTATTCATACGCCACGATGGGCGAAATTGTAGCCTGGATCATCGGGTGGGATCTGGTGCTTGAGTATGCCGTAGGCGCAGCTACTGTATCCATAGCCTGGTCGGAATATTTAAACAAGCTGCTCTCGAATTTTGGGGTCAATGTTCCCTATCAATTTTGCCATTCCCCTTTTCAAACTTCGGTAGATGGTATACACGGATTGATTAATATACCTGCATTATTTATTATTGTGTGTTTATCACTCGTTTTGATACGTGGTACACAGGAATCAGCCGCTTTAAACGGGATTATTGTAGTTGTTAAAGTTGCCATTGTAGTGCTGTTTATAGCATTAGGCTGGAGCTTTATGAAACCGATAAATCATACCCCATATATACCTGCAAACCCAGGTGAACTGGCATTTTTCCACGGACAAAAGAGCTTCCTGGATTATTTTACGAACGATTTTGGGCACTATGGCATATCGGGTATAATTAGTGCAGCCGGTGTGGTTTTCTTTGCCTTTATTGGTTTTGATGCCGTATCAACCGCCGCACAAGAAGCTAAAAACCCTAAAAGGGATATGCCAATTGGTATGTTGGTTTCTTTAGCTATTTGTACTATTTTATATGTACTGTTTGGCCATGTTTTAACAGGCATAGCTAATTATAAAGAATTTGAATCTGTAGGTAAAGAAGCATCGGTTGCTTACACTATCGAAACTTACATGCAAAGCTATCACTGGTTATCATTATTGGTTACTGTGGCTATCTTATTCGGTTTCTCCTCAGTAATCCTGGTGATGTTGCTTGGCCAATCACGTGTGTTCTTCTCTATGTCGAAAGATGGTTTAGTGCCTCCTGTGTTTTCAGCAGTGCATCCTAAATTTAAAACCCCGTATAAATCAAACCTGGTTTTCCTGGTATTCGTGGGTATTTTTGCCGCTTTTGTACCGGGCGATGTTGTGGGTGATATGACAAGTATCGGTACCTTATTCGCGTTTGCTTTGGTATGTGTAGGAATTATGATTTTAAGAAAATCTGACCCTAATACACCACGCCCATTCCGTACGCCATGGGTGCCTTTTGTTCCAATACTAGGTGCTGCAGTTTGTGTATTAATGATGCTTGGGCTTGGTAAAGATAACTGGCTGCGTTTAATAATATGGATGGCTATAGGTTTTGTAGTGTACTTTAGTTACAGTAAAAAACATTCGTTAATTCGAAAGGGTGTTGTAGTGTTGCCACACGATCCTGAACCTCCAATGGCTTAATTTGTATAATAATAACATATTAAAGGTTCTGAAATTTCAGAACCTTTTTTGTTTTACCTACTTTTACACCATCCTCATTATAAGCTGCCCCTGTGAAAAATAAAGAACTATCCATACTTGTGTTTATCTGTATTATCAATTCACTCGGGTTTGGCATTATAGTTCCTTTACTTTATTCGTACGGTAAACGCTTTGGTATTAACCACGAAACTATCGGCTTGCTTACAGCTGCTTTTAGCATAGCCCAGTTTTTTGCTACCCCGGTTTTAGGATCGATGAGTGATAAGTTTGGGCGAAAACCTTTGCTAGCCATCAGTTTGTTTGGTACCTGTGTTTCGTTTTTGATGTTTGCCTTTGCACAGGGCGCTATCATGCTTTTTGCTGCGCGGATATTGGATGGCTTAACAGGCGGCAATGTTTCTGTTGCGCAGGCGATGATATCGGATACCTCAACCAGTAAAGATCGGGCGAAAAAGTTCGGGATATTAAGTTCGGCATTTGGTTTTGGCTTTGTGATTGGGCCTGCGGTAGGGGGGGGGCTCAGTAAGTTTGGCCCGCAAGTACCGTTTTACTTTGCGGCAGGTATTGCGCTGATCGGGGCATTGTGTTCTGTGTTCTTCCTGAAAGAAACCCGGGTAAAGGAAAAGAAGGCCAGTTTGTCCTCTGCAAAGAAATTTACTTTTCTCTCCTTAATAACAACCCTAAAAATGCCAGTTATAGGCACAGCTATTTTTATTGGCTTTTTGCTAACGATGGCCCAGTTTACAATGATTATCGGGTTTCAAACCTTTAGTGCAGACGTTTTGAAATTGAACGCTACAAACACCGGATTTCTTTATACTGGTTTTGCAGTTACGGGTATAGTAATGCAATTATGTGTCCCATTAATTACAAGACTTATTACTTCAAAAGCGATGATTTTATTATTATCGACCGCCGCTTGTTTGGGTGCGATGTTTTATACTGGTTTTACAGGGGCTATTATTACGTTTAGTATTGGTTTAGTAATTTATGGCTTGTTTAATGGATTACGCAACCCGATGCTGAACGCGATAATTGCAGATAACAATAAATCGAATAAGCAGGGCGAAGTAATGGGGGTGAACCAATCGTATGCTTCTATCGGGCAAACTTTAGGGCCGATAACCGCGGGTTTGGTGACTATTTTTTCCATTCATTGCGTTTTCTTTTTATCGGCATTTTATATTCTCATCGCTTTTTTGCTTACTTTTAGGTTAACATCCAAATACAAATCCTAAAGCTATGCATCCACTTATATTTAAAGAGGTATTATCGGTAACCATGATCCTCTTCGCGATCATCGATATATTGGGCGCCATCCCG
>Ga0302303_10000929_pt1 | contig 20898 bp, 17 predicted proteins | sample III_Palsa_E2_1_FD_194542 | JGI IMG/M metagenome (GOLD analysis project Ga0302303, IMG submission 194542) | Peat permafrost microbial communities from Stordalen Mire near Abisko, Sweden - III_Palsa_E2_1 | ecosystem: Environmental > Terrestrial > Soil > Palsa > Peat permafrost | place: Sweden...
TTTGTCAACAACCAACTGGTATTGAGCCACCAGGGTCTGGAAGCCAGAGCTTTCAACATCTATCTGCACCTCGATAGCACCCGCGAGCTGAATGAGATCAGCATGTTCGCGGAAAATCTCGGCAAACTGCCGCCCAATACAGCCCTCATGGTAGTGACGGATGGAAAGAACCGCTATGAGGTATTTCTCAGCAGCAGCCTCACGGAGAATGCTACCGTCGAACTGAGACGCAAACGCGATTGAGCCCTACTACTCCGTTCTAATACTTTTTACCGGATTGGCTACCGCCGCCCTGATCGCCTGGGTACTGATCGTGACCAGCGTGATCGCGATCGCCGCCACTGCCGAGAGCAGGAATACATCCGCGCCGATGCTGATCCGATAATCGTATTGCTGCAGCCATCCATGCAGAAAATACAACGCGACAGGCGACGCGATCAGACAACTGATGACGACCAGCAGCATGAAATCTTTGGATAATAATATCCAGACCTGCGACACGGAAGCTCCCAACACCTTGCGGATGCCGATCTCCCGCGTTCTTTGTTCGGCGACATAGGCGGCCAATCCGAATAAACCCAGGCAGGAAATGAGAATGGCCAGACCTGCGAAAATACCCGCCAGTTTACCGACCAGCAGCTCGAGCGTGAATTTGTGACTATACTCTTCATCGACAAACTTGTAGCTATAGGGATAAGCAGGATTATATTTTCCAAACAGCTTCGCCAGCACGGGCAATGCATCCTGGGTCTTGACATGCGCTGACAGCCGGTATAACAGGCTATTCCCCCATTGACCATGATAAAAGATGGCCGGAGCGACGGGCTTATAGGGTGACTCCATCAATGCATTTTTCACTACGCCAAGAACCCTGACGGGTCCTCCATAGCAATTCCACGTGACTATCCGGCCTACCGGGTCCTTCAGGCCAATACGCTTGACAGCCGCCTCGTTCAGGATCACCCCCGCCGAATCGGCATTGATATCATCCGCAAAGTCCCTTCCGGCAATGATCTGCATGCCCAGGGCCTTGAAATAGGTGTTGGAAACCCAGACCGAACCGATATTGACGGATTCGTCGGCTGCTGTCTTGCCGGGCCAGTTGTCGAGCGAACAATGGCTTTGCATAGCGGTGACCACACTGGAAGAGGTGGCTGCGTCTTCGACAACGCCTGATTGGATCAGCTCATTCCTCAGCACCGGGAAGTTTTTAACCAAATCGCTGCTCATATCGGTCATCATTAACCGGCTGGCATCATAGCCGGTCGGCCGGTTCCTTGCATACTGGATCTGCCGGTACACGATGACGGTGCTGATGATCAGCGCCACAGAGCAGCTAAACTGCGCCACTACAAGGATTTTGCGCGGTAGCACAGCCGCTTTGCCCAGCCGGATATTTCCTTTCAGAACCTTTACCGGATTGAACGAAGAAAGATAAAAGGCGGGCCTGCTGCCGGCGAAGAGGCCGGTCAGCAGCACATACCCCAGCATGCTGCACCAGAAAAGAGGACTCGACCACGGCATCGTGATCGTATCGCCCGTCAATGTATTGAAGAAAGGCAGCACCAGCATCACCAGTAAGACAGCCAGCAGGAAAGCCATCAAGGCAATGACAACGGATTCCGTCAGAAACTGCATGATCAGGTCTTTTCTCAGCGAACCCAGCGCCTTTCTGACACCGACTTCCCGCGCCCGCTTCTCCGACCTGGCCGTCGACAGATTCATGAAATTGATACAGGCAATGACCAGCACCAGCAGTCCGATCATCGTGAACAAATGCACATAATCGATAAATCCGCCTGCCACCTTGCCGTTCTTGTAGTCCGTATACAGGTGCAGATCTTTGTAGGGCTGCAGCCAGATCTGTGGCTTGCCCGGCCGCATCGGCGGGCTATGCTGCATCACCAGGTCTTTTAGCTTCGGCGCCAGCTGGGCCTCGTTGACGCCGGGCTCCAGCTCGACAAAGATCTGAAAGGAATTACTGGTCCAGCTCATGCGGCTGCCCTTCACCCAATCCTGCGTTTGCTCCTTGAAAGCGAAGGGCATTAAAAAACTGAACTGAAGCGATGAGTTAGCGGGAAGGTTTTTAATAACGCCTGTCACCTTCACCACCTTGTCATTATCGATCTTGATGGCCTGATTGAGGGGGTCTTTATCGCCAAATAAGGCCGTGGCCGTGGATTCATCGATCACGATAGAGAAAGGATCCCGGAAGGCGGTGGCAGGATCTCCTTTCACAAAAGGGAAGGGAAACATCTGCCAGAAAGCAGAACCGGCTGCGCCGCCTTTGAGATATAATTTTTTGTCTCCGACAATGAGGTCACTCGCTTCATTGCCGATCCAGTCAGCCTCGGCAACCCGTTTGATGCCGGGTATATCTTTTCTCAGCACATCTGCCAAAGGCAGACTGATCGCATCCTGTGTGGTCGTGCCATCATGCTGGCCGGTAAAATTGACCTTGACCTGATAAAGCTGCCGGTAACCCGGCAGTTGGCGGTCATAAGAATACTCATTGACTGCCCAAAGCGCAATTAATAAGGTGACGGTCATCCCGATAGCCAGTCCGACAATATTGATGGAGCTATACCCTTTGCTTTTGAGGATATTCCGCCAGGCGACGAGGAAGTGGTTCTTGATCATATGATGGTGTGGTATGCCTGAAAAACACCAAAAAAATGCCAGTATACAAGATGCTGGCATTCAGTTATTTGCATGATCTCCTTGCCTTGCACTGTCCGGTGGCGATACAACTGGCGTCCGCTTTGAGGCCGGTACGTCAGCTTTGATCAAAAAAGTTCAGTCTGCGGCGGCTGTTCCTTTGCTTCTTCCTTATGCCCCCATTCTACTTCGACGCTCTTGGCGTAATCGAATAATTTACTGCCGACGGCTTTCCATCCCATGACCTCGACAAAACCGGCGATCTTGATCTTTTGCGTGCGGGCCTGCGCACCGCGGCCGGACTTGATGACAACGACAGGTTCCGGATGCAGCGTGACCGCTTCGAGCCGGTTGCCATCGCCTTCCTTGATGAAAAGGAATTTATTATTGAGGGTGGTGGTCTCTACTTTGAAGCGTTTGACGTTGAACTGCAGCTTCTCGTTGTCCAGGTAAATGGCGGTGATGATCCTTTCGGGATCGAATTTCCGGATCTCCAGCAGCTTATCCGCGTCGAACCGATGCGTCAGTTCAGTGTCGGTGATCTCATAGCTGCCGTCGGAGTAAATGGCAAGGATACGCTCGTCACCGTCGAAACTGCCCAGGTATTCGCCCTTTCCTTCGGAATTCAGCCGGCCGAAAGTTTCATCGAACCACAACTTGCGACCGCTAAGCGTAGATTTGCCCGCCTGCTTGAATTTGACAGACCGGATGGGATATTTCGTCACCTGGTTGCCAAGGCTGCTGCGGTTCTTGATCTCCTGTTCTTCGAAATAAAAGTCGAATTCCTTGTGCCGTGCGGTACTGCTGGGGCTGAGGACGACCCTGACCACTTCGGCCTCGCCGTTGGGGTTCGCGGACAGATAGTGTACCCTGCTCTTCGCATCATCTCCTTTGGTGAGGTCGTATTCCTTATCGCGGGTGACGCCGGTGACGTTAAAGCGTTTGGCATAACTGATACCCCCTTTCCCGTCGACATAGATCATGTTGTAAGTGGTCCGTTCGTCATTCTTCCGGAAGATGGCCACATGGAGGATGTCCTTGCCAATAAAGGCCTTGTCGGATACCTTGACGATCTTCATTTTGCCGCCCTTGGTAAAGGCGATGATGTCATCCAGGTCGGAGCAGTCGGTGACGAATTCGTCCTTTTTCAGCCCTGTGCCGATAAAACCTTCTGACCGGTTGACATACAGCTTGACATTGGCGATGGCAACTTGCTGGGCCTGGATGGCTTCGAATAGCCGCATTTCCGTTTTGCGTTCACGGCCCTTGCCATATTTCTTCAGGAGGTTGTCGTAATAGGCCACAGCGAAGTCCACCAGGTTGTTGAGGTCGTGCCTGACCTGTTTGATATCGGCTTCCAATCCTTTGATCTGCGCATTGAGCTCGTCGATGTCCAGCCGATAGATACGCCGGACGGGTTTCTCGGTTAGTTTGACGACATCTTCCCTGGTGATATCCCGCCGGAGCTGCTTGCGGAAGGGCTCGAAAGCCTTGGCGATGGCCGTCAGCACCTTCTCCCAGGTCTCATGCTTTTTTTCCAGCTCCTTATAGATCTTTTCTTCGAAGAAGATTTTTTCCAGTGAAGTATAGTGCCATTTTTCCTGCAATTCGGCCAGCCGGATCTCCAATTCTTTTTTCAGCAATTCCTTGGTATGATCCACTGATAGCGTCAGTAATTCCTTAACGCCCAGGAATTGCGGCTTCTTGTCGACAATAACGCAGGCATTGGGTGAAATGCTGACCTCGCAGTCCGTGAAGGCATAGAGAGCATCGATCGTAATATCGGGAGAAATGCCGGGTGCCAGGTCGATCTGGACCTCGACTTCCGCAGCGGTATTGTCCGTGACTTTCTTTATTTTGATCTTTCCCTGGTCATTGGCCTTGAGGATGGAATCGATCAGTTGAGTGGTCGTTACGCCGTAGGGAACGTCTTTGACGAGCAGGGTCTTTTTATCGAACTCCTCGATATGGGTGCGGACGCGGATTTTACCACCTCTTTTACCATCGTTATAATTCGTCGTATCGATCATGCCGCCGGTCAGAAAGTCCGGGTGCAATTCGAATTTCTTGCCTTTGAGGTGTTTGATCGCGGCATCACAGAGCTCGCAGAAATTATGCGGGAGGATCTTAGTGGCGAGGCCTACGGCAATGCCTTCGGCGCCCTGCGCCAGCAGCAGCGGGAATTTCATGGGCAGCGTGATAGGCTCATTCTTCCTTCCGTCATAGCTGAGCTGCCACTCCGTGGTCTTGGCGTTGAAAGCCACTTCCAGGGCGAATTTGCTGAGGCGGGCCTCGATATAACGCGAGGCGGCGGCATCATCACCGGTCCGGACATCGCCCCAGTTGCCCTGGGTATCGATCAACAAATCCTTCTGGCCCATATTCACCAGGGCTTCGCCGATGCTGGCGTCCCCATGCGGATGGTATTGCATGCTCTGGCCGATGATATTGGCCACCTTGTTGAACCGGCCATCGTCCATTTCCTTCATGGCGTGCAGGATACGGCGCTGGACGGGCTTCAGCCCATCCTCCACGGCGGGCACCGCTCTTTCCAGGATGACATAGCTGGCATAGTCCAGGAACCAGTTCTTGTACTGTCCTGTGACACCGGATTCGTTCTCGTGAAAATCGTCGGCTATTTTAATTTTGGCCATGGTCAAATTTACAGGTTTCGTTCGATTTTATTTTTGCCGATCCTCCCCAGGTGCGTGTTCTGGAAGCCACTGAAATATTTCAACCCATATCCCATCCCCCTGTCCATGCTGGAATGACCGAAAAGGATCATGCCTGCATATTCCAGTGCAGGATGGCTCATGAACAGCCCAACCAGGTACAGCATGATAGCAACGCCCTTATGATGCACGATATTGTAACCGATGGCCCCTACCCTGTTACCGCCCAGATAGGCCACCATACTAAGATCCGGTGCCAGGATCCAGACCAACCACCAATACCAGGCATAGGGCAGCCTGCTGATCAGGACAATGCTCAGCAGGAACATGGCGGCTTCTTCCCATTTGATCAGCTGTTTCATGCGGTTGTTGTTGCCGGCTCCCCTACGGCTGCTCCCGCCTTCGTTTTGATTTCGAAGTCCTTCATGCCCTTCAACTCGCCCTGCGCGTCAAGCTCCCCTGCCGCCACCAACTGCTTGATCCGCCATAATAGATAGGCATCCCCGGTGGTCTGTTTGGCTTTACCCAGGAACTGATGGATCAGTTTACTCGCCTTGATCCAATCGCCGGAAATGAATTTTTTCAGTTCTTCGTCATAGTATTCATAAGGGTGCTGGGACAGCTTCTTCCCCCCTTCAAGGATACGCACCCCCTTGTCTTCCTGGCTAAGCCGGACCCATTCATCCGGATCGATCTCGAATTCACTGAGCGTGATCGGCCTCGCAAGTTTGCGGGCCTTCAGGAATTCACGGGCCGGGATCTCGAACAACCAGGTCGGATAGAAGATATTACCTTTCTCGCTGATAAACGGCAGATTGTTCAGGTAGAGGATAAAAATTCTGCCCTGAAAATCTTTCAGCTGACTCATTAGCCAGAAGTAACCGCTGACATCATGTTTATTCTGGGCTGCCCAGATCCAGAGGATCTCGGCCGGATCGTTTTGCAGGCGTTGTCGAAGCGCGGCGACAGTGCTATTGTCATCGGCCACGCTGCCGTCATCGACGGAACCGTCAATATCGCCGCCTGCCACGACTCCACGCCACCATGCTTTACGTGCTTCGATACCTTCCGGCGTGTAAAGCTCCGACACCGGGCCTACAGCGAAATCGTCAGCGATCACAAGCACGTCTCCCTGCAATGCCACATCCAGTGCGAAAGAGGCTCTTAGCGCCTCGGCATCCTTGGGTTGAAATACAATATGGATCATATGATCGTGATTTAATTCTTTTTTCCTTTCCCCTTTTTTGCTCCTTTTAAAACTTTTTTATCTTCGGTCTTCAATCTCTTCTTTACTGCATTAACATCTTCAGCAGCAGGCAAAGATTCCGGCTGAACTCCCCTTTGCACCAACATCTTTCGTACAGCCTTGTTATTATCGACATGTTCATCAGAGATCATTTGCTCTCCCCTAAGATCTTTCTCCACTACATTATGACTCGTCAGTTCTGTGGCGAAATCCTTTGCTTTGATGATCAAAGTCGGCAGAAAATCAGCCAATGGCCTGTTCTCAGGAATAGCCAGCTTCTTTTTCATCCCTTGCGTTGAAAAACCTCCGAACAAGGCTTGATCGCCTCTCGACCGGATAATAGCAAACCCCCTTTCATCAACACCTCTTTCGAAAATAATACCAGAGAGTTTTTTCTCGGACTTAGAAAGTTTTTCACGGGCGGTCACTCTCTCAATTTCAAGCAACCGCTGTTCAATCAATTCCTGCTTTCGGGTCTGTATCGCAAAATATGTTTGAGCAAACGCAATCTCATTTTTCAATGGATCGCCATTCTGTGCAATCAAATAACAGGCATAACGGGTAAGAGCGACGTCTTCAAGAGACCTTTGTGAGCCGCTACCCAAGTCAACCATTTTGTTGACATCAACAAAATGGTCTGACACTCTTTCCCCGGCGTTGCTACAGGCTTCTTTTGCCTTATCGATTACCTTGACAAAATTACGCCACTCGGAATAATTAAAGAGCAATTGCAACTCTCTTGCACTCCAGCATTCAACATCTTTATAGACATAACAGGCTTGTTCAAACTTTTCAAACAGCTCGTGAATCAATTCTTTTTTCATACAAAAGTTTTTTTGCAATTTCATGCTCTTTCGTATGATTTTCTTAAGAAGATATCCACCGTATGACTGATCTCACGCCGCGTCCAGCCTACACAACTATGTCGTCGGAGCAGGCGTCTCCTCCGCCAGGTCGAGTTCGACCTTCAGGTTATTGATGATGAATTCCTGCCTCTCCTGGGTATTCTTGCCCATATAATATTCCAGGATCTGCTGGATATGGGTCTCCGGCATGACCATCACGGGCTGCACGCGCATATCTGCACCGATAAAGCGAGCGAATTCATCAGGCGAGATCTCACCGAGGCCTTTGAAACGGGTAATCTCCGGCTTGTTACCTAATTTCCTGACAGCGGCCTGTTTTTCCGTTTCATCATAACAATAGTGTGTCTCCTGCTTATTGCGGACCCTGAACAGCGGCGTTTCCAGGATATAGACATGCCCGTTCTTTACCAGGTCGGGGAAAAATTGCAGAAAAAAGGTCATCAGCAACAGACGGATATGCATCCCGTCGACGTCGGCATCGGTGGCGATAACGATCTTGTTATACCGGAGCCCTTCAATACCCTCCTCGATGTTAAGGGCATGCTGCAGCAAATTGAACTCCTCGTTCTCATATACCACTTTTTTAGTCAGCCCGAAGCAGTTCAATGGCTTGCCGCGCAGACTGAACACGGCCTGGCGTTCGACATCCCGGGCCTTGGTGATGCTGCCGCTGGCGGAATCCCCTTCAGTGATGAAGATGGTGCTTTCCTTTTGCTTTTCCAGCACCTGTTCTTTATCCTTACCGGTGGGTTCATCATTATAGTGAAACCGGCAGTCCCTTAATTTCTTGTTGTGGAGATTGGCCTTTTTAGCCCTTTCATTCGCCAGTTTGCGGACGCCGGCCAGTTCCTTACGCTCGCGTTCGCTTTGTTCGATACGTTTTTTCAGGGCATCGGCTGTCGATGGGTTTTTATGCAGGTAGTTGTCCAGCTCCTTGGTCAGAAAGTCATTCACGAAGTTCTTCATGGAAGCTCCGCCGTCGGCCATATATTGACTGCCCAGTTTGGTCTTCGTCTGCGATTCAAAAACAGGCTCGACTACGCGGACAGAAACGGCCGCGGTGATGCTCTGGCGAATATCGGCAGCCTCATAGTCCTTCTTGTAGAATTCACGGATCACTTTGACGAAAGCCTCACGGAACGCCTGCTGGTGGGTCCCACCCTGGGTAGTATACTGACCATTGACAAAGCTGAAGATCTCTTCGCCATAATCGTTATTGTGCGTGATCGCTACTTCAATATCCTCCCCTTTGAGATGGATGATCGGATAACGCAGCTCATCCTCATTGGTCCGGCGCTGCAACAGGTCCAGCAGTCCATTCTTCGACACATACTTCTTCCCGTTGAACTGGATGATCAGCCCTGCGTTGAGATAGCAATAATTCCACAGCTGGTTATCCATATATTCATGGATATAGTGGAAGTTCTTGAAAACGGACTCATCGGGGATAAAAGTAACGAGGGTGCCGTTGGGCTCATCGGTCTTTGCCTCCTTATACTCTTTCGTCAGGACGCCCTTGGCGAATTCGGCGGTTTTTTCGCGGCCGTCACGAATGGCCGTGACCTTGAAATAACTACTCAACGCATTGACAGCCTTCGTTCCTACCCCATTGAGCCCTACCGATTTCTGAAAGGCCTTGCTGTCGTATTTCGCGCCGGTGTTGATCTTGCTGACTACATCCACGACCTTTCCCAGGGGAATGCCGCGGCCATAATCCCGGATGGTGACGGTCTTTTGATCTATAGCGATCTCCACCTGTTTGCCATAGCCCATGGTATGCTCGTCAATACAGTTGTCGATTACTTCTTTAAGGAGGACGTAGATCCCGTCATCCGGACTGCTGCCGTCCCCCAGCTTGCCAATATACATGCCGGGGCGAAGACGGATATGCTCCTTCCAGTCCAGGGTTTTGACACTATCATCATTATACTCGAATAAATTAGCTTTTTCTGCCATAAAGGGTTCCGATGTGCGGATTTTCGTCCGCTTTAGAATAAAAGTTGCAATATAGGCAAACGAAATCAGAGACAGATTATTGGATTTCTACACTTGTGGATATCCACCTGCGGGGCTTGCGCTCTGAAATATAGCCCCTTGGCGGATATTTCCGCCCGCCTCCTTACATTCGCAGCATGGCTAATATCTTTATGACCCTCAAGGGTATTACAGTGCAAATAGGCGGGGGAAAGTTGCTGGATGGGCTCGATTGGACGATCCGGCGAGGGCAGCAATGGGCGGTGACCGGCGAGTCCGGCAGTGGCAAGACCGTGCTGGCACATACCCTGATGGGCAGACATTTCTACACCGGACAGATGGATGAGCCTGATGAGACAGAAGGGGGCGGCCCCCGCAAATCCCGGATCGCCATGGTGGAGCAACAGCATAAGTTTCGCAGCCAGGCAGGGACGACAGAATTGTATTATCAACAGCGGTTCAACGCCTCCGATGCCGACAAGACGATCACCGTTGCGCAGGAACTGGCGGAATATGCCGGCTGGGAAGGTAATGGAGCATCGGCAGTAAACGAGGGGCAGCCGAAAGAGCGGGAATCCTGGCTGGATAGCCTGCATATCCGGCCCCTGCTGAACAAACCCTTGATCCAACTGTCGAACGGAGAGAACAAAAGGGTGCAACTGGCCATAGCGCTATTGGAAAATCCTGAGTGCCTGATCCTCGACAATCCCTTCCTGGGGCTGGATATAGAAGGTAGAGCTACCCTGCATACCATCGTCAACCGGCTGGCGGCGGAAGGGATGCAGATCCTGCTGATCACCTCGTCACGGGAGATCCCCGATTGCATCACTCATATCGGGCAGCTGGAAAAAGGACGCTGGTCTTTCTGCGGACCCAAAACCAGCTTCCATCACAGCGCGGCACCCAACACTACCGCGCAGCTGAATACCGCCATTTTGGCCCGGTTGAGACAGGCGGCTCAGGATAACGCGACAGCCGGAGACGATTTCTCGGTCGCAGTGAAAATGGTGGACACAACGATCAAATATGGCGAAGCCATCATCCTGAACCATATCAACTGGGAGGTCAGGAAAGGCGAAAGATGGAATGTCAGCGGCCCGAACGGAGCAGGTAAGTCCACCTTACTGAGCCTCATCACCGCCGACAATCCCCAGGCTTATGCCAACGAGATCTGGTTATTCGACCGCCGTCGCGGGACAGGTGAGACGATATGGGACATCAAACGGAAAATAGGTTTCGTGTCACCGGAACTGCACCTCTATTTCGATACCGGCGTCAATTGTTTTGAGGTCATCGCCTCGGGGTTGTTCGACGCAATAGGCCTCTTCCGGCCATTGACAACCCAACAGGAGGAGACAACGCTCCTCTGGATGCAGCTGTTGTCCTTACAGGAGCTGCGCACCCGACGACTGGCACAGTTGTCCACAGGACAACAGCGGATGGTATTGCTGGCGCGGGCATTGATTAAAAACCCGCCCATGCTGATCCTCGATGAGCCTTCCCAGGGGCTGGATGAAGAACAAACGGCCTATTTCAAATCGCTGGTGACGACACTTTGCGAAGCATTCGATAAGACGCTGATCTACGTTAGTCACTACCGACAGGAACTGCCTTCCTGTATCGACAAGTTCCTGCAACTGGAAAAAGGCGAACATATAAAACATTGATTATCAATGTATAAGGATTAATTATTTGTGAAGTGCCGAATGGAGCCAGAAGATATCCCGGCGCATCAGGCAAAAATCGTAAATTTGTGTTGTCGCGGACGGAAAGCCTTACTAACTCCAGCTTTTCCGTACAGCCGGCCAAAACCTACTTACTACCCATTTTTTCTGACAGGATTTGTTTGATCTGTATTGTTTTATCTTAAAAAAGGTGATGTATGTATTCGTATGCGTTGTTGGAAAAGGGTTGTTATTACCTGATACAGGAAAAAGAGGAAGGACCTGTCGGGTTGATCAAGGTGAACATGGAGACGGATTATTGTATGTACGTATCCAGCTATGCCGACTCGGAATTGACAGTGTGGAAGAAAAAGAGCGATCCAATCTTTGACATTCTCGAATTGCTGGGAGACGATAAAGTAAAAGCATGGGAGTCTATTTATAATGATAGCCAGGACACCTACAATTACGAGGAAGATGAGGAATAGCTTCTTATTCCATAGCTCCAAAGCCCCGCGGAAGTGACGGCCGAAGACAGCAACAGACTTATGTAATATAACAGGAAGCTGTCCGTATCATTCTCTGTCGAACCGCCATTCCCGTGGGCATGGGCAAAAATGTAGATGATCAGGAAACTTCCATAGGCAAACAGTAATGAGCCGTAAACAAATACCATCGAGTTTTCGAACTGGGTATGCTCCATTTTTTTTATGTACTGGACCAGGCCCGTCAGGCTGTAGGCGATGATCAGCAACAATCCTGACGCCAGCATTACAGAAGTAGCGGGAAAATGATGCCCGTGCAGCGCACTGAGGACCGACTCCCCTGCAACAAGCAGCAGCAGGACCAATAGCAGTTGTCTGCGCCCCCGGCCCGATTGCGCGTACGCAAAGGCCAGCAGTACCAGCGGGGCTTCAGCCAGGCTAAAATACATATTCAGTTGCCTGGTGAAGAGGTGGCTGTCGCTGAAATGAGCAAAATCAAGGGCAAGGAGATTGACCAGCCCATTCAGGAACCAATAGATGCCCAATACGCAATAGGTATTCACCTGTCGCATTTTTTTCCAGCCCAGTAATAAAAAAGGAATAAAGCACAGCACGATGGCCACGTTGGAGATGACAGCATAGCAAAGCGAACCGGTTTTCAAAGGATAGTCATTTAGCCTATAAAGCGCCAAAAACGACACTTTATTATTGTTAAAACTACTCTGTTTTTTACAGAAAAAATACGGTGCTGCCTTAGGCCTGTTCAACTTATTAATAGTCAATCGATAAAAAGCCGGTGGATGGGCCGAGGGGGGATACCGTCACCCGTGATTCAACCGGATTGGCGTAAATTGAGCCCGAATGATCGCAAACCAGACCATACAGCAGATACTGAGCAGGATCGATATCATCGAGATCGTAGGAAGTTTTGTCAAATTGAAGAAGAGAGGCGTGAATTACCTTGGGCTCTGCCCCTTTCACAATGAAAAAAGCCCTTCGTTCACCGTTTCACCGGTCAAGGAAATCTACAAGTGCTTTGGTTGCGGGCGAAGCGGCAATACCATCAGCTTTCTCATGGAGCATGAGAAGTATTCCTATGCAGAGGCACTGCGGTGGCTGGCAGCCCGATACAATGTCGAGATAGAAGAAAAGGAAGCCAGCCCTGAAGTAAGGCAGCAGCAGCAGGTAGCAGAGAGCCTTTATATTATCAATGGATTTGCACAGAAATTCTTTTCCGATACCCTGTTCGGATCCGAAGAAGGACAGGATATAGGCCTCAGCTACCTGAAAGAACGGGGGTTCAACGAAGAGATCATGCGCAAGTTCCAAATGGGCTATAGTCCCGACCAGCGGGATGTTTTTGCCCGGGCGGCGATCGCGGCGCAATACAACCTCGAATACCTCCAGAAAAGCGGCCTGGTAGTCGTGCGGGACGAAAAACCGATGGACAATTACCGGGGCCGCATCATTTTTCCGATCCACAACCAAACGGGCAAGGTCATCGGGTTCGGGGCCAGGATCATCAAAAGCAATGACCGGGCGCCGAAGTATATCAATACACCGGAGAACGAGATCTATGTCAAAAGCAAGATCCTGTACGGATTATATCAGGCCAGGCAGGCGATCGACAAACAAAATGAATGCCTGTTGGTCGAAGGGTATACGGACGTGATCTCCCTCCACCAGGCGGGTATCGAAAATGTAGTGGCCAGCGGCGGGACTTCCCTGACGGTCGATCAACTGCGGCTGATCAAAAAATATACTAAGCACCTGACCATCATTTATGACGGCGACGGCGCCGGCATCAAAGCGGCTTTAAGAGGCCTGGACATGGCCCTGGAAGAGAGCCTGGACGTCAAACTGGTGCTGATCCCGGATAAGGAAGACCCCGACAGCTATGTCCGCAAACTGGGGGCAGCAGCCTTCCGGGATTTTGTGGCAGCCAATAAGAAGGACTTCATCCTTTTCCAGTTGGAAGTGGCCCTGAAGGACGCTGCGGGGGATTCGAACAAAAAAGCGGAGTTGGTGAACCAGATGGCCGAGACAATCGCCAAAATCAACAAGGCTGAGGACTTTACCCGCCAGGAGGACTACATCCGTCAATGCTCCGAGATCCTGCATATCGAGGAGGCCGGTCTTCATTCGCTGGTCAATAAGTTCATCCGGGGAAGGATTGAAAAACAGGAGAGCCGTGCAGCCGCACAGAGTGACGCCGCAAAGGCTGCCGAACAATCAACCGCTGGCAGTCCGGGCGAGTTCGCGGACACGTCCCTTCCACCCGACGACGAATCGATCGGCCTGCTGTTCCGGCATGAACAAAATGAAAGAGGAATGATCAGGGGCCTGCTGGATTTTGGATTGAAAGCCTGGGATGAGCAGACCTCAGTGGCCGACTATATCCTGGCCGAATGCATCGACCTCTACGAGCTGATCGATAACAAGCGGCTGCTGAAAATACTGGACCTCTATAAAAGCTGGTATGAAAAAGGCCTGGAGCCGACCACGAAGAGCTTCCTCTATCATGAAGACCAGGAATTGAGCACCCTGGCGGTGTCGATCATGGACCTTCACCTGGAGATCAGCCCTAACTGGAAAGACCATTTTGAAGGCAAGATTGCCACGCCCGAAGATTTGTACCGCGAAGATGTCCTGTCCACCATGTGCTATCTGAAATTGCGCAAGATCAAACGCCTGATGGAAGAAAATCAACAGGATCTTTCCAAACCTCATGATGATGAAGAATTGATGGTGCTGTTGCAGACGCACAGGCACCTGAAAGATCTGGAAATCGAACTGACGCGGAATATGGGAACAGTGATCGTGAAATGATCCCCGGCGGGCGGGAGCGGAGACGATCGGGGAAAGGAAGTTCGCATTTTGCGAACTTTGTGTGCAGCAGGCGGGATGGCAGCCCCTCAACAGACGGCCAATGCAGCCCGTTGTGCCTGCAGCAGATGTCTTTCATTGTGAGCAATAACGAAACGCAGGGTATCCCCCAGACCGAAATGAAAGAAAGGAACAAAATGAAAGGGGATCCTGATCCGTCGAAGATCCTTGGTATACGCATGACGAAGGATATCGTCCAGCGCGTCGCATTGACGCTGGAAGCTTTCAATTACTATCCTCCCCTCTTCCAGGTCTTTTCCCGGGCTGACAGATTTCACCGTTTTCATCTTCAGGATACTGCCGTCGGGCCGGGGCACTATTTTTTCATAGGCCCAGTCCCCCAGCCAGCTGCTGCGGTGCTGGTCGGATGGGCTATCGGGGGCCAGGGTGATACGGGAGAGGATGTTGCGGATGTAGATGTTGTTGGCCAGATGGAGATGGGCAAATATCTGAACGATACTCCATTGCCCGGGGGCGGGTGGGCAGGTCAGTTGTTCCTCCGTCAAACGAAGAAAGGTATTCGTGCCTGCTTTGATCAGCTCGGTACGGTCCAATAGCTCAGTTATCAGACCTTGCCTGCTACAAACTGCCATAAGGGTTCACTTAAAAGTATACATCAGTTGAATCTTCGTCCTATGAGTCCCACGGATAGTCCCACGGATAGCCCCACGCTATTTGGCTGCAGGATTCTTTTTGCCGGCGATCAGTTTGTCAATGGCCTGACCCAGGCGGCGTGAGCGCGTTTCTTCCTTTTTAGCGCTGGAGATCCAGACTACATATTCTTTTTGATCGGTAAATGACAACTCTTCAAAAAAGTGGGAGGCGACTTTGCTGCGGCGGAGTTCCTTGGCAAAATCGTCAGGAGGGCGCACGGTCTTGCTGATGGGGTCAATGCCTGCCGCTTCCAAAATTTCATCCCCCAATAGTTCATTGTGACGCGCCGCCTTGACCAATTCGGCGACGGTATCAACCTTTTTGAAGCGTATCGCGGTCCACACGTGATCCAGCTCGACCCGGTGCACTGACTCGTAACCGCATCCCGTAATGCATATCCAGCTGCAATCCCTGTTAAGGGTGGTGGCGATCTTCGAGCCGATCTTGGGATAGGCCACCCAGAACTTGCCATCCGGCTGAAGAGCAGGCAGCACTTCCCGGACAATACCCCCCAATTGCTGCTCATTTACGGCGAAAACGAGCGCAAAATCTATCTTTCTGCTTTTTAAAAGGGGAGTTAGATTTTTGGCAAAAGCAAGCTTTACAAATTGCTTTTCAATGGCGGATGGCAGACCCTGGATCAGCAGGTTCTTTTCGTCCTTCAACTGCAGCTTTTCCAGCAAAGTTTGAGACATTTCTGGATCGTTTAATTTTCAGTGATGTGTATGTAGAGTGTATTCCCCATGTGGGATAGCAAAAATAAGCAAAAATCTTTATACTTATTGCGACTTCCTATTTGTCAGTGCTGGTTTGCCTGCGCTGGCGGCGGCGGTCACGATACCGGAGGATGGGCACTTTGTTCTCATTCCCCTTGATCAACCTGGAAATGTTCTTTTGGTGTGTTAACACCACCAGCAGGGCTACGGCGATGGCGAACCCCCGGTAGAGGGTCTCGTGGGCATCAAAAATATAGAGAATGAATACGGCAAAAGCGAGGCTGGCAAGGATAGAGCTCAGCGAAACGAACCGGGTCAGGTACAGCACCAGCAGAAATACCACTACACAGCAAATGGCCGCCAGCGGCTGAATGGCAATGATCATCCCGAAGAGCGTGGCAACGCCTTTACCCCCTCTGAACTCTGCCCAGATAGGGAAAATGTGGCCCGCAACGGCAGCCAGGCCCAGCCCGACCATAAAATTAGTGCGTTCTGTCTCATCGTGGAGATAGTAAGGAACCAGGATGTAAAGACTGGTAGCGACGACGCCCTTTAATACGTCCGCACACATGACAAAAGTCCCCCAGCGGGAACCCAGGACCCTGAAGGTATTGGTAGCGCCGGCATTACCACTGCCATATTCGCGGATATCGATCCCGAAGAACGATCTGCTGACCCAAATAGCGGTAGGAATAGAGCCTATGAGATATGCGAGGAATATAAGTAAAACTTCCTTCATCGAACACGTTGAGTTAAAGTTGGATAACAAATATAACGAAAAATTCACTCAAACCCTGAGGGACTCAGAGACTAATTTTGGTCATTTTTTCGCTTTGCAGACAGATCCAACTGCCTTTTGTCATCCTTAGGGATATGGATAAATTGTTTCTAAGCGCCTCACTTTCAATGTCTTTAATATCATCAACCAGCAAGCCGCTCAGCAGTATAACGCCCCCTGGCGCCAATTGTTGCCCTATAACCACGAGTTGAGACACAATTACGTGTTTATTGATATTGGCCAGGATGATATTGAAAAGTTCGCCGGCCGGAATGCTGTCGGACTTCCGGACCATGATACGGGTACAATGATTCGTTGCGACATTCTCTAAGGCATTGTCGATACTCCAGTCATCATTGTCGATGGCCAGGACCTCCCCCGCACCCAGCCTTTCGGCCAGGATAGCCAGCACCCCGGTGCCGGTGCCGAAATCCAGTACGCGCCGCCCCCGGAAATCCAGGTCTTTCATCGCCTGCAGCATCATATAGGTAGTAGCATGATGACCGGTGCCAAAGCTCATTTTGGGCGTAATGACCAATTCATGCAACACCCCCGGAATGGGCGCATGGAAATGCGCACGGATGGCGCAAAACTCTTCCACTTGCACCGGTTGAAAGTTCTTCTCCCATTCTTCATTCCAGTTCCTTTCCTCGAGCCGCACCGTGGAGTAAGAGAGCCCTTTCGGTCGCAATACCTCATCGAGGGCCCCGGCATCAAACTGCTCCTCCGGCACAAAGGCCTGCAACACCGCATCCTGTTGTTCGAAACCCTCATAGCCAAGCGTCGACAACAACGCGATCAGGATCTCCTGTATATCAGCATCGGTGGTGGGAATGGTTATCTGAAGATGATTCATATTGATAAATGTAAAAAGGTCTGCGGCGGAGCCACAGACCTCTGTTATGATCAAAAATATTTATTACTGACGCTGGTCATCACGGTCATCGCCGCCCTGAGGCCTGCGTGCGCCCGCGCCTTCCGGCTGAGGCATCAGCACCTTGCGGCTGAGCTTGAATTTGCCGGTCTTCTGGTCGAGACCGATCAGCTTGACCTTTACCACATCGCCTTCCTTTAACACACCTTCCATAGTCTCGAGCCGCTTGTGCGAAACTTCGCTGATATGCAGCAGGCCCTGTTTGCCGGGCAGGAATTCCACGAAGGCGCCATAAGGCATGACCGATTTGACCTTGGCTTCGTAGACCGAGCCGACTTCCGGCTGGGCAACGATGCTCTTGATCCAGTTAACGGCCTTGTCCAGCCCTTCCTTGGCCGGGCTGAAGATACTGACTTCGCCAAAGTTGCCGACTTCCTCCAGGTTGATGGTAGCGCCGGTTTCGCGCTGGATCTCCTGGATGATCTTCCCTTGCGGTCCGATAACGGCGCCGATGAATTCCTTATCAATAAAGATCTTGACCATTCTCGGTGCATGCGGTTTGACTTCCGGACGGCTTGCCGGCATAACACCGTACATCGCGTCCAGGATATGCAGGCGGCCTTTGCGGGCCTGTTCCAGCGCTTCACGCATGGTATTCATACTGAGACCGTCGACCTTGATATCCATCTGGACGCCGCAGATACCTTCACGCGTGCCGGTTACCTTGAAGTCCATATCGCCGAGATGATCTTCATCGCCGAGGATGTCCGTGAGGATGGCGTATTTGCCATCGGCAGGACGCGTGATCAGCCCCATGGCTACGCCGCTGACATGTTTGGGAAAGGGTACACCCGCATCCATCAGCGCGAGGCTGCCCGCGCAAACCGTTGCCATCGACGAGCTGCCGTTGGATTCCAGGATGTCGCTGACGACGCGTACCGTATAAGGGTAGTCGCTGCCGGGCATCATCTGCTTCAGCGAGCGCATGGCGAGATTGCCATGACCTACTTCACGACGGCTCTGTCCGCGCATCATCTTCACTTCACCGGTACTGAAAGGCGGGAAGTTATAGTGCAAAAAGAATTTGGAATCGACGGATTTGGCTGCGCTCTCCACCAGTATTTCATCGAGGGGAGTACCCAGGGTGACGGTAGTGAGGGATTGCGTTTCGCCACGGGTGAACAGGGCGGAGCCATGCGGAGTAGGCAGCGGGTCTATTTCCATGGCCAGCGGACGGACCTGTTCGAGTGAACGGCCATCCAGCCGGATCCGGTCGTCGAGGATCATATTACGAACGACATCCCATTGCAGATCGGCGTAGTATTTCTTGGCGAATTTCTTGTCGACGTCTGCTGCGTCTTCGCCAAGGCTTTCAATCAACTCTTTCTTCAGCTTGTCGAAGGCATCGCTGCGATCATGCTTGCTGCTGCCGGCCTTTGCGATCTGGTAGATGCGATCTTTCGTGAAGGCGGTCACTTTCTGCATCAGCTCTTCCTTATGTTCGGGCTTTGCATAGTCTCTTTTACCGGCGATCCCGGCCTTGGTCCTCAATTCTTCCTGGGCCTTGATATGAACCCGGATCGCGTCGTGCGCCAGCTCGAGGGCCTTGACGAGATCTTCTTCGCTGCATTCATGCGCCTCACCTTCGACCATCATCAGGTTCTTATCGGTTGCGGCAATCATGAATTCCATATCGGACTTCTCCAATTCGGTGCGCGAAGGATTAACGATAAGCTTCCCGTCGACGCGACCGATCCGTACCTCCGAAATAATCTCCTTGATGGGAATATCGGACACGGCCAGTGCGGCAGAAGCAGCCAGACAAGCCAGTGAATCCGGCATGACTTCATAATCGCTGGATACGAGGCTGAGCAATACCTGCACCTCGCAGAAATAATCCTCAGGGAAGAGAGGACGCAGCGCCCGGTCGATCAGGCGGCTGGTCAGTATTTCATAATCGTTCAGGCGGGCTTCCCTTTTGAAAAATGAGCCGGGAATACGGCCGGCTGAAGCGAATTTTTCCTGGTAGTCGACGGATAAGGGAAAAAAATCCTGTCCTTCTTTAGCTTCTTTGTTGGCAACAACGGTGGCAAGAATGATACAATTGCCCTGGCGGACGGTAACGGCCCCATCGGCCTGGCGGGCGAGCTTACCGGTCTCAATGGAGACCATGCGGCCTCCGCCGATATCAAACGTTACACTAATGGGTTGTGAAAGCATGACTGTTCGTCTTTGTCGAATAACGGCTTACCGGAGGCGGGACGAATTGGGTAAATCGAAATTCTTTGTTAAAAAATGTTGTAATGGCGACAAAACCTTCCAGTATAAAAAAACGATTCCCAACCGTGTTGTCAGTTGGGAATGTTTGTCCTATACATAAATGAATTATTTTCTGAGTCCGAGTTTTTCGATCAGCTGGCGATAACCCTGGAGGTTGTTCTTGCTCAGGTAGGTGAGCAGTCGCTTTCTTTTACCCACTAATTGCATCAGGCCGCGGTGAGTGGAGAAATCTTTTTTATTGGCTTGCAAGTGTTCGGAGATACGGTTGATCCGTTCTGTCAACAAAGCAATCTGGCCCTCGATAGAGCCGGTATTGGCGGTCTTACCACCAAAATCTGTAAAGAAACTCGCTTTTTTCTCTTTTGTCAAATAAGGCATCTCAAAATTTGTTTAGCATATCTGCCGAATTAGCAGGCGGCAAAATTAAGGTAAATTTCTATAATACTAAAAATTAAGGCCAAAAATACCGTAAAATTTACGTTTGTATCGGCTTATTTGGTAATTTTCGCTCGTTTATGAATTATTATGCCCACGCTACGGCAGTGATCGACCCTGGCGCCATTATCGGCGACGGCACAAAGATCTGGCATTTTTCCCATATCATGTCCGGCGCAGTGATCGGCCCTGATTGCACCATCGGGCAGAACGTCATGATTGGCGGCGGAGTGATCCTGGGCCGGGGAGTGAAAGTACAGAACAATGTCAGCCTGTACACCGGGTTGATCTGTGAGGACGAAGTCTTCCTCGGGCCTTCCGCCGTATTCACCAATGTCATCAACCCCCGCAGCGCTATCCCCAGAAAAGACCAGTTCCGGCCAACCCTTATCCGAAAAGGGGCGACCATCGGCGCCAACGCTACGATCATCTGCGGCAACGAGATCGGCCAATTCGCCTTTATCGGCGCAGGCGCAGTGCTGACCCACCCTGCCCCACCCTACAGTCTGTTACAAGGCAATCCGGCCCGGCAATCCGGCTGGATCAGTGAGTATGGCCATCCGCTGCATCCCGACACCTCCGGGCGGGCAGTCTGTCCCGAGAGCGGCCAGGTCTACCTGCTGCAGGATCATCAATTAACCAAGATCACCGGGAATGAGTAATCCCCCCTACCCGATACGATTTGCCCTGGTCGGCGCCGGGCACATCGG
>Ga0302303_10000931_pt1 | contig 20866 bp, 19 predicted proteins | sample III_Palsa_E2_1_FD_194542 | JGI IMG/M metagenome (GOLD analysis project Ga0302303, IMG submission 194542) | Peat permafrost microbial communities from Stordalen Mire near Abisko, Sweden - III_Palsa_E2_1 | ecosystem: Environmental > Terrestrial > Soil > Palsa > Peat permafrost | place: Sweden...
AGAAAACGCAGCACGACGATGCAAGGATCAAAAGATCGGCGAATAGGTTTGGAACAGAATTCTGACAAGGTATACACTAGTTTCAAGGATAATATCGTCCAGAGTTTAGCACATATCCCCCCAAATCGCAATTAGAAATGCTGCCAGAAGCAGGACTAATAGCAATCAAGCATCTTCCACGCGCTACAATTGTAGTATAATTCTTGTAGTTTTAATCCGAGGACACGTCGTGTTTGCTAATCGGTTGTTTAGGTTCCGTAAACACCACCCGTCTGATACACAAGGAAGTAGTTAATGCCCAGAGTTCTAATAACCGGTGGTGCAGGTTTTCTCGGTTCTCATCTTGCCGACAAATTTCTCGCTGAAGGAAATGAAGTCGTTTCTGTTGATAACCTGGTTACTGGATCACTCGACAATATCGCACACTTAAAAAATGAGCCGAAGTTCACGTACATTGACCAGGACGTCATAAAGCCGTTTACAGTTGCCGGGCCAATCGACATTGTCTGTCATATGGCTTCGCCTGCGAGCCCTGTAGACTACTTGGAGCTGCCCCTTGAGACGCTGCTCGTTGGTTCCATGGGAACGCACAATTCACTCGAAGTTGCGAAGAACAAGGGGGCCAGATTTCTAGTAGCCTCGACTTCGGAAGTTTATGGCGATCCAACAGTTCACCCGCAAACAGAAGAGTATTTCGGCAATGTTAACCCCAACGGATTACGTTCGGTGTACGATGAGGCCAAACGTTACGCGGAAGCAGTTACATTTGCCTACCGCCGAATGTACAAGGTTGACGCGAAGATCGTTCGAATTTTCAATACCTACGGTCCTCGAATGAGATTGTTAGATGGTAGAGTTGTCCCAGCGTTTATCGCACAGGCACTCACCAACAAGCCAATCACAATCTTTGGCGATGGTAGCCAGACCCGGTCTTTCTGTTACGTTTCGGACCTGATTGATGGAATCTATCGACTGGTAGTTTCGGAACAAAGCGGGCCAATCAACATAGGCAATCCGGTTGAGCGAACTATCCTGCAGTTTGCAGACGTAATTCTGAAGGCTACGGGAAGCAAAAGCACCATTGAATACGTTGAACTCCCGACAGCCGACGACCCCAAACAGCGTAAGCCAGATATTACCAAGGCCACGTCTCTGCTTGGATGGGAGCCAAAGATATCGCTTGAGGAAGGCCTGGTGGACACAATAGCCTACTTCAAAGAGCGTATCAACTCTCTCTGATGTCATAATAGGAATGGCTCAACTTTAGGAAATGGGGGCGTCAATGAATCGTGGATCTTAGACAGGATCTCGCTCAAAAGAATCTACAGACTCAAAAGATCGCCCCCAACCTTATCCACGCTAACCTTTTGCTCCAATGTTCAAGTGCCGAACTCCAGCAGATTATCGAGCGAGAGCAAAACGAAAACCCGGCGCTTGATGGGGAAGAGGCATTAAGCTACGACAAAGGCTGTGCGCAGTGTCCAGGGTTAAATTCGCTTGCGTGCAGAGGATGCGGCTCCTTCGAGCAGGATTCTCTGTCTTCGGAATGGCTTAAAGGGGATGAGGCTTCTTCCAACGTCCCCTTGTCTCAGATACCTCTTCTGGGCGAAGAAGATTCGCCTGAGCCGCTTGAAGATTTTACATCTTCGCGCCTCTCGTCTCAAGATGACTTTGATCTTGCTCGAGACCCTGTGTCCTTCGACCCCATTCTGCTTGCTCCCGCCGAAACCTCGCTGGCAGATCATCTTCTTTCCCAATTACGGGCCACTTCTCAAGGCAAGTCCGACAATCAGATTTCAGAATTTCTCGTGGGCAGTCTGGATTCAGACGGTTATCTGCGAATCACATCCGATGAAATCAGTCTGGCGCTTGGCGTAACTATAGCCGCCGTTGAAGCTGGTATCGCCCGTCTGCAGTCCTGCGATCCGCCTGGAGTAGGGGCAAGAGACATTCGTGAATGCCTTCTCATTCAGATGAAATACCTGCGTGAGGAGAATACTGAAGCAGTGTTCAATCCTCTGGCCGAATGCCTTGTGCGTGAACACTGGCGGTCCCTTGTTACCCACAGGCATAAGGACATTCAAGACGAATTAGGGGTCTCAGAGGATCAGCTAAACGCGGCCCTGAACTTCATTCGCAACCGGTTAACGCCCAGACCGAGCGCACAGTTTCGCCAGCCCTGGGGACGGGATACACAGGGATCCGCCATCCACGCAGACGTTGTGATCAGCAAGACGTCTACGGGATTCGATATCGTGGTTACTGGATTTGAAAACCTTGCTCTTCAGGTCAACCCCTACTATCGAAGCCTGTATGACAACCTTAACTCAATAAAACCTCATGGACGCGAGTCCCAGATAAGCGCGGCGCATGCGCGTCACGTTGTAACTTGTGTCGACAGAGCCAGACTGTTCCTCAAGAACCTCTCACGCCGTAAAAACACCATCGAACGGATCAGCAGGGCTCTAATTGACTGTCAGATCGGATACATTAGTACTGGGAAGCGCAGCTTCATACGTGCGCTGACGCGGGCTCAGCTTGGGGAGATGGTCGACTTGCACGAGTCCACGGTAAGCAGGGCGGTGCAGCATAAATACGTTCAAATACCCATCGGAGATGTCGTACCGTTCGATATTTTCTTCGGCAGCGTTGCCTCCGCGCAAGAGATTATTGCTCAGATGATCGCCGAAGAAAATGTGAACTCGCCCTTGAGCGATCAGGCGATCGCGGAAGCGCTGAAGGCTCGTGGAATGAATATTGCCCGGCGGACTGTTGTGAAGTATCGAGAGGATATGAGGATACCGGCGTCTTATCTGAGACGGAAAAGATAAAAGTCTAGATCGAAGACCACCCCTAACCCCTCCACTTCGTAAAGGGGGACCGGATCATCTGCCCTCATCCGTCTTTAGACTCCAGATGTGTTTCTTCCGCTTCCCTCTCAACAGGGACTTTCCCCGCGATCACGCTCTCGTAGATGGCTATAACCCGCTCGGCGATACGTTCCGGGGTTTTGTCCTGCGCTCCTATAGTGGCTTGCTCCGACATACGCTTGCGAAGAGCGCGGTCTGAGAGCAGTTCCAGGGTTCGGGCGGCCATTTCATCCGCGCTGTCTTCAACAAGGAATCCATCGACGCCATGCCGTATCGATTCCGGCACCCCACCCCCGTTGACCACAATACATGGTGTTCCGGCAGCCAAAGCTTCTCCGACAACTAATCCTTGAGTATCGGTTTTTGATGGAAAAAGAAACAGCTCGGCGCTGCGGTAAAGCGGATCTAACTTGGTTCTGGGTAAAAATCCCGTAAAAACAGTCCGCTTGTCTATCCCAAGCTGCTGCGCCTGCGATTGCAGGCTGGCATGGCTTTTTCCGCTTCCCGCGAGGACCAGATAGGTGTCGTCAGTTTCGCGGGCAACACGCACAAAGGCTTCCAGGAGAGTTTCCAGATTCTTTTCCGGAGCCAATCTCCCCACATACAACAGTATTCGCGACCGTTCCGGCAGCCCAAGTTCACGCCGAGTCGCCGCTCTCGAAACAAGGATGTAGGGTGGAGGCTGTATACCCGTAGGTACGACAGAAACATGAGTCGCCACGCCGTAGCCTTCAACGAGCCGCTCCTTAGTCATCTGAGACGGAGCCAGGACCAGATCGCATTTGTTGTAAAAACTCTTCATCCAGTCCGTAAGCATAGACTTCGTAACCGGGGATGGAAGAAGGGGCATATAGTGCGCGTACTCTGTATAGAGCGTATGGTTTGTCGAAATGTGAGGCAGTCCGTATCTTTTGGCGACTCGTGCTGCCAGCAGTCCAAGGAGAAACGGAGATTGCGAATGTACGATGTCTAATTTGAGCTTGGGAAGAGACGCAGAAATGTAGGGAGAAATTGGGATAGGAAGCACATAGTCGGGCTCTACGAGAGAATTAATGGACGGAAATCGATAGATACCCGGCCGCTCATCCCGATAGTTCGGAAACTGCGATGTTATGATAAAAACGGTATGGCCGGCCCGTTCGAGTTCGGCCATCAAAGTGTGGACTGAAGTGCTTACTCCGTTTATGAGCGGATAGTAGCTTTCGGTGAAGATACCGACGCGCATAGTCGTTTGGGTCCCCAAGGTCTTTATATTATTTCTTTATACCACTAATAAACATGGCATCACCGAACGAAAGAAATCTATAGTCATTGGACATGGCCTCAGCATAGGCCCTCCGCATGAGCTGCGTGCCCCCAAGCGCCGACACCATGACCAGCAGCGTGGTTCTGGGCATGTGAAAATTTGTGACCAGGGCATCAACAATACGCGTTTTATACCCCGGCATTATGTACAGCGAAGTGTCCCCTTCAAATGGGGCGAGAACACCGTCAGCCACCGCGGCAGTCTCCAGGGATCTCGCGCTCGTGGTCCCGACGGCAATCACGCGGCCGCGGCATTCGTTGACAGTATCAACTGCCTCCTGATCGACGCTCAAATACTCCGAATGGATGACATGGTCCGTAATCTGCTCGGTTTCGATCGGACGAAACGTTCCAAGGCCAATATGAAGTGTGACGCGAGCTATTTTTACCTGCATAGCCTCGATCTGATCGAGGAGAGCCGTGGTGAAGTGAAGCCCGGCCGTGGGAGCGGCCGCAGATCCCGGTTCGTCAGAGTACACGGTCTGATATCTGTCATCGTCGCCCACGGGCAAAGGGGTTTCGATGTACGGGGGCAATGGGACCGATCCGTGAGCGAAAATATCGTTGTCCAATCCGACCAGGTCCGGAGTGGGCTCCAGGGACTCGGCAGACCTAGAAAACGCGATAATTCGTCCGCCACGGTCATCCGTGCGCTCCGTTACCCGACCGTACAGTCCTTCACGGTATTTCAGAACCGTTCCCGGCAGAGCTTTCTTGCCAGGACGCACCAGGGCGCGCCACAGGCCATCGGCAATACGATGGGTTAAAAACGTTTCAATGCGTTCGTCCGGATGGTCGATGCGGCTCGCGAATAGGCGTCTGGCGTTGACTTTTGTGCTGTTTATGACCAGGACATCCCCAGGACGAAGCAATCCTGGCAAGTCGAAAAAGTTCTTATGCTGGAGAGATGATGACGCCCGGTCCACGACAAGCAGTTTGGACTTGTCCCTGTCCAAAAGAGGCGTTTGTGCAATGCGCTCTTTAGGCAGATAGTAGTCGAATTCGGCGAGCGAAAGATTATGTACGGCGTCCGGGGTTAGTTGATCAAGCACTGTAGGATTACTCTAGCATACTGTAACTTCGCTGTCAATGCAGCGACACCTAAACAGGCTCAGCTAAACACGCAGGTACTTGGTTAAGGAGACGGTCATCCCGCGGCAGTCACGGAGCAGTACGAGACGGTCTGTCAGGGCCTGCATGAGGCCGATACCACGTCCGCCCAGAGACTCTGTGTCTAATGACTGCGGGGATCTTGCCGGATCGAACCCGGCCCCTGTATCGGTAATTTCAACCGTGAAGGCCCGGCCCTCCATATCGTGGTAACAGCTTATTTTGACGTGGCTCGCCACATTAGGCGACCCATACAAAATTGCATTAGTAACCGCTTCTCCAACCGCCACCTCAAGGTCTTCAAGCGCCTTGTCGGTCAGCCCCATCTCAAGCGCCGACAGCTTTACCCGGTGCCGGGCAAAGGCGGCGTGTTGAGGCAGCGCTGGAATTTCAAATTGATCCTTCACGACCCTCAATTGTCCTCCGGCGGCGCAAGCAATCTCACTGTTCGCGAGTCAAACGATGGCGATTGTTGAGCACTAGTTATGTTTTACCACGCTTTTTGTGTGGAAATGTAATATTTATTAAGATCTATTCCGTAAGCCAACATACCCAACAACAAGGCTGATCTAAACGTATGATCATTTAGACACCACGAAAGGTGGAGCACACTAACCGATTTACTTGACAAAGAAGAAGCCGCGAACGGTATAATAAAGTGAATTGTCAAGCAGACTACTAGACAATTCACAATGAAGATTTCCTCCCCGTGGAGACACACTAATTTGATGGGATTGCGAAGATGAGCGAAGTTAAACTAACCAAAGAAGAGCTAGTTAAGCAGAATAAAGCCGGCCTTGATGTAATCAAAGACATGTACCGCTACGCGGAAACTGGATTTGACAGTATTGCCCCTGACGACATGATGCTCTTCAAATGGCATGGTGTCTATCAACAAAGACCAAAAGACGGCCACTTTATGATGCGGATCAAAGTGCCGGGCGGGCGCCTCAATACCACTCAGCTTCGCGCCATCACAGCGATTTCAACCGATTACGGCCACGGGCTCAACGACATTACAACCCGGCAAACGATACAGTTGCACTGGCTCAAAATCGAACAGCTGCCCGACGTGTTTGCCCGCCTCGAAGCCTCCGGCCTGACAACGGTTGGAGCTTGCGGCGATATAGCCCGAAACATCACTTCCTCTCCAACGACAGGCATCGATCCGAGCGAACTCGTGGACACAAGGCCGGTTGTCGACGCCTTACAAGCCTTTTTCCACCTGAATTACGAGTTCGGAAACCTGCCTCGCAAGTTCAAGATCGCTGTAGAAGGCGCACCGGTTCAGAGCACACACCCGCAGATCAATGACGCGGCCCTGGTAGCCTGGAAGCGCGAATCCGACGGAGTGGTGGGATACCACTTTCTTGCCGGAGGCGGGCTATCGCTTCAGCCGCACGTCGCACAGCTTCTAGACATTTTCGTGCCGGCCGACGAAATTGAGCATATTCTGGAAGTTGCCAAGGCTGTCGGCGAGCTTTACCGGGATGCTACCCAATTGCGCCAGAAGCGCACTCGTGCGCGTTTGAAATATCTTGTAGCCGAGTGGGGCGCCGCCAAGTTTACCGAAGAGATTCGAAAGAAGCTCTCCTGGACCCCGGACACTGCGGTCCCAGGATTTGCATTCAACGATGAAACCTTCAGAGATCATGTAGGCATAAACAAGCAGAAGCAGGACGGTCTTTATTGGATTGGGCTTTGCGTGCTGGCCGGACGTCTTGATGACGTACAGTTAAACGCGGCTGCCGATGTTGCCGACAAGTACGGCTCCGGCGAAATAAGGCTTACGAATTACCAGAACCTACTCATCCCCAACATATCCGAGGAAGATCTGCCGGCGGCGCAAGCCGATCTGCGGGCGGCGGGATATGAATGGGAAGTGCCGAACATCAGACGCGGCGCCATTTCCTGTACGGGAATAGAATTCTGCAATCTGGCCATTACGGAAACAAAGCTTCGCATAAAAGAGGTCATCGCCCATCTGGAAGTGGTCAATCCAAATCCCTACGAGCGTGGCTTGATGATCAACATGAACGGGTGTCCCAACTCCTGCGGACAGCATCACATAGGCGACATTGGCCTGCAGGGATGTCTTGCCCGGGTTGAAGGCGGCGATCAGGTAGAGGCATTTGATATTCACCTTGGCGGCGATCTGGGGGCGCATCCAACATTCACCCGGGCCATCCATCGAAAGGTGCCTGCGGAGAACGTCAAGTATGCGCTGGCTAATGTCATCGCTCGATTCCAGGAAACACGCCTGAATGACGAGCGCTTCGCCACATGGGTTCATCGCCACACCAACGAAGAGCTGGACGGCTTCCTGGGAGTCGACACAATTATTGGAGCGCCCGACCTGCCCACAAGCGCTCTTCTGGAAGCAGCTCCGGTTTAGAACGCAGCGTGGCTCATTAGAAGTAAAGGGCGCATTCCGCAAGACGACATTGTAATGTCGCCGTCTTCTTGCGGAACTGCGCCCTTTTTGGCTCTCATCCATTAGCCGAGATTAGAGATGATTAATGTCTTATCGAAGATGGAATTGTGAACGTGAGCTGTAATTTTTCGTACATTTTTATAGGAAGCTGGCTAACTATAAACCTGACAAGGCCACTTAAAGACGACTTGGAGGATGTAATGTTCGGAATTTTAATTAATTGTGGGGAATTGCTGTGTTATACTTTACTAAGAAGTGGCTCCCCGAATAGGACTTGAACCTATAACATCCTGATTAACAGTCAAGCGCTCTGCCAATTGAGCTATCGGGGATTACGAGGGTTATTATATCTAACCCTGGGGGCCAATGTCAACCCCTCTGGGCACACTGGAACGGCATTATTGTGATTATTACAGAGATAGTTTTCTTCAACACCAATAAGGCGAAGCTTGTCGTCGAAATTCCTGAAACTGAGATCTTCCATACAGCGCAAGCTCCAAGGGTACCGAGAATTCTATTCAAGCTGTTTCCACACATGGTAACCCAGCGGTGCCACAACGGCGCTGGCCTATCCTTTCGCCGCGAAGCAGAAGCCACGGAGATCCCTCACCTCTTTGAACACCTGATTTTAGAAATACAGGATCAGGTCCGGCGCCATGTTGGTGAGCCGTTTACGGGAGAAACACATTGGAACTGGACAATCGATCCTAGAGGCCGCTACTACGTCACCATAGACTATGATGACGAAATCGTCGCTCTAGGCGCTATACGGCTCGCTGAGCGCGTTATAAACGCATTAGACAGCCGCGAGATCGCCCAACTTGACATGCCACGGGAGGTTGGCCGACTTCGAGACCTTGCGCGTCTTGCGCGGTCCATGGGCGGTAAGGGCAGCTCCAAGGTCCCCAGACGAAAACCGGACCAGGATTTTGTGGATCGATTTCGCGAAACAGATATGAATGAAGTGAGCGAAGAGATGAAAGAAGACGCAGAAAAGATGTCCGTGGAGGAAAATACACTGGACCTGGTCTAGAAGGTCGACCCAGCAAACAAAGATAAAATCCCTCGCAGAGACACATTCTCTGCGAGGGATTTGTTGTTAGTTAGTTTCCCGGCTACGGCCCTAGAATGGGAAGAACAGTCTTGCCAAGCTTCCGAGACCAAGAGCGGTATTGAGCCCTTGGCCAGGCACTCTCGGAGTACCCCCGGGAATAATTATGTTATCTCCGGTTTGCAGATAAGTGCTGGCCTGGATGTTAATATCCTTGGCGTTCACAGCGATTAGTTTGGACTTTCCTGTGAGGGGGTCCTTGCGTACAATCGTGGTTTTATCAAGGTGGGCTCCGTCTGCCTGTCCTCCGGCAATGCCGATAGCATCGCACAGAGTTTCATTTGGCAGCATCGGATATGGCGCCGGGCGCAGTACGCCCCCTGAAATTGTGATCATCGGCGCGGCTGCAAGTGCGTCTATAACAACGGTGTCCCCATCGCGCAATATTGGATTGATCGACGTGTCCCCAGGCGTCTCCCCGGCTGCGTCAAAATCAAACGCAGTACCGTTGACGTCGTTCGTATGCTGCACCATCACGGCTTTGCGGTTGGCGTCGGGGGTCAATCCGCCGGCAGCCTGAATGGCGTCAAGCACAGTGGTCGTATTAGACACGCTCATCTGGCCGGGCTTTACGATCGCGCCGCGCATTGTTATAACGATTGCAACCTGCTTCTGAAAGACGGTGATTTTGTCACCATCTAAAAGGAGTGGGTTTCCAGCGGTTTGCTTATTCTGGATGTAGCTCAGATAATTCACAGTTTCCGTGGAATGCGGCTGGTTGGGAAGTCCATGTACAATTTGTACGGACTCCAGATCGGCGTTACTGGTCGGCTCAGCCGGCGAAAGAATATCGTACAGACGAGAGTCCATGCGAACGACATGCGGCCCCTGGGTCGCAACGGCTCCATCGACTTCTACCAGTATGCCTCCCTGGCTAACCTGCGTTACTATAACCTGGGGAGACTTTATATACTTCTTAAGTGAGGTTGTGATTGTGTCACGAGCCTGCGCTATCGTAAGTCCAGCAACATGCACTGTATTTACATAAAGCAGCGTGACATCGCCGTTTGAATCGACGGTAAAATCACCAGAATCGTCTGGCTCGTCTGCCACTACGATATGGATGGTAGCATTGGGCGAAAGTGTGTCTGCTGTCTGTGCTACAGCTTGCCTTGCGCTAAATGCAGAAAGAGATGCCACCAGAAGAAATCCGGTCAGCACGAGGGCCGGCTTAATGCGGCCAACAGCGACACAGTGGGATTGATGGTTCATAGGAGTAGACAACGGCCTCCGATTACGAGTGAATAGATGGAGTATACCACCTGTTAGATTCATTTAACAAGAATGCAAGATATGTGCCAAGCGGATGCGATACGATTAGCTTAACTTTAAAGGTAAACTTGAAACACAATTGTCTGATGGTTCTATTCTCTTTAAAGAAAAAAACCTGGGCAAGTAACCGTTTAAGCAATAGTACCCGTCGGGTATGCTAAAATGATTGGGACCGTGCTAACAGTGGCGTTGCGGCAAGTCTTGCCGAATGCAGGGTTCATGGAAGGGCGAAACGGTGTTACTAGAGATAGACGTCCGGTCAACGGAAAGCAATATTCCTGTACTTCATCTACGTGGGGAGATAGACCTCCATACGTGCGGAGGGTTCAGAGATAAGCTTCGAGAATTGATCGAGCAATCGAACTACGCGATTCTTATTGACCTGACCGAGGTCCCCTATCTGGATAGCGCAGCTTTAGGCGTACTTGTGGACGCAGAGCGCAGAGTGCGCGAACACGAAGGACGCATTGGTCTGGTAGGCGCGACCCCGTTTGTGCGCCGGGCTTTCGAAATAACACGATTGGTCAGGGTCTTCAAGCTCTACGATGACATGTCCAGCGCGATGCTAGATACACACAGCCCTGCCGTCGCCTAAACTTCGACTGAAACAATCGTATACGAGTTCCATGCTTGCAGCTCTGGGCAAGCATGTCTTAAAACGCAACCCGCAGAATACCCCATCAATCTTTCTCTATATCATCCAAACAGCGATAGATCGCCTCACTCAATTGCGCCAGACGGGGCAAAAGCCATCCGTTGTCTTTATTCAACAAATCCTTAAGTGTTTGTGGCAAAAAGAGCTCCTCCAGAGCATCTACAGCCCTGGGCTGCCCGGCATAGTCGCGAATAACCACTCGATCCCCAGAAAGTAGATCATCAGCGCCGTTCAGGTCCACTAAATAGGGCCTCAGCCGCGGAGCAATTCTGTAGTAATGTCCGATGAACCATCTCCTGGCCCGGATATACTCATGTTCACAGCGTGAGCCGCAGCCACTCATGGCTGCCGCGCAGAGCACCCCTGTAAAACGTTCATATTCACGAATAAAATCCTTAAGGAATCGTTCCGTGGCACGAGGCCGAGCAGTCCGTCTACCAGCAGAGCGTCCGCGCACGCGACACAGGCAGCCAGTATTCAGGGGCGATGTCGGACCGCCGGGATTGTAGAGACTAGGCCTCAACGCCCTATCGCGACAACGCAGTCTGTAAAGGAAGGGAACCGGCAAATTACTCTTAATCATTTATAACTCAATTGCCGCCAGAGGTACTTCCAAAGTATATGCAAAACTGTCAACTATGACAGAGGTCCAGGGTGCGGATTTTATGCTTCCGCACGCCTCGACACGTAATTCATTCTCAAGTCGTTAAGGATACGCTTCAATTCGCGCCGGTCTCTCTCGGAAAGGGAGGACTCGGGCGCTGAGTCGAGTCTTCCAACCAAATCCCCCACAACATCAATAGCAATCCTGGCCTGCTCAAGATCCTCCTTAACCTCACCAGAAGCGGGATCCGCCCACAAGCCCAAGCGCTGCCATGCCGTTGTGATAAACATTTGCAGGGCATAATTTACCAGCATATATACATCAGGAGCTTGATTCGAGGGTTCCGCCTCAGGATTAGTCTCTGCAGCTTCCACAGATTCCACAGCCGGTTCGGAGACAGCATCTTGTTCATCAGAAGGAGATTCATCCCCAGACGCTTCGATCACTGTCTTTCTCTTGTCTACAACGGTAAATCCATTACTATCATCAGTCATCAAAGACACCTCGCTCAGCTATAACGACGGTCATTTTATCATACTGCGGCGATACCGCGCAAGGAAAAACCCTGCGCGGCAAGGAATATTTTTTTAGGAAATAGTGACCGAAGAATCGCCCATTATTTATGTAATCAGGGTAGAATAACAGTATTCCTCGAAGTGATGTTTAAATCAGGAGGAAGTAGGATAAACTGGAATCGGTTTTATTCTGCAATCTTTGGTGAAATGAGTACGGTTTGACAGCCGAATCGCTCACACTAAAAAAAAATGTACGCTGTAGATAAAATTTCGAATGAATCGTTGACAAAGATGTCGTGACTAGGCTAGAATAGAACATCCTGCTTTGTATGGGAAGAGTAGTATTGCCCACGGTGCAGTTTGATGACCGTCTATCGGTTCCAGCAGATAAGCAATAGTGCGGGCTGGCCGAGTTTGCGTCTCACGAAACAAACTGGTATCTTTTAACTAGAGACGAAAAGGTTCTCAATTATGAAAATAACCCACGTTCTTGGTACTACACTTGCCGTAGGTCTCATCGGAGCCCTGCATGCCTCTTCGGCTGCACCGCTTTCGCTTTCGGTGCCTCCGTTTGCATTTCTCCGCTACCACGTTGACAGCACACAGCAGTTCGCACGAGAAGTTTCTGTGGACACTACCGTGCAGAACCGTTTTGCCCGCCACTTCCATATGGCAGGGCCTGCAGTGGCCAGCTTTATTGAGAACGATCTTGTTCTTAAGCCGCTGAGCGCTGCACATCAGTTCCACGTCTACTGTGTGACATCCCAGGGCCATGAGTATTCCTTCGTGGAAAACTTGCCGGCGGGCACCCCGGTATTTGTTCGCAAGCAAGACGGCTTGCCTGTGATTAACCAGGTAGACGGTAATCCTCTGGTAAACAACCTGCCCCCAGTGCTGCAGAGCAACAATTCAGGTCCAGTCGGCCTCGCGAGATTCTCGCAGCCCACTGTAAACCTTAGCACGCTACGCACCGTGGATAACGACACGACGCCTACAGGACTAGACGGAATTAGCTACTTCGATTACAATGGCCAGGAAGTTGGCGCCAAGCAGACGAGTTCAGGAATCATCTTCCTCGACAAGTCGGGCAACCAAATCTTTGGACCATTCATCCCGATTGGCTACGTAGCTGGTGGTTTCATCGGAGCTGCGGCGCTGATTGCCATCCTTCAGCACAACGACCCGAACGGAAACCCAGGCGGCACGCCGCCAGCTGTTCCTGAGCCAGCCCCAGTTGCTGTTATAGCGATTGGCGCCCTTGGAATTGGCTTCCTCGCAATGCGACGCAAGCAAGTTGTACGAGCTAGCTAAGTTAGCGTAAAGAAATAAGGAGCGCCCCGATCATTTAATGATCGGGGCGCTTTTTCTTGTTTGGGTGAATGGGAAGAGTTAGAGCGAGGGAGAAGAAGTTAGAACAACGGAAGAGGACGTTAAAGCAAGGACCACCCCTAACCCCTCCACTTCGTAAAGGGGGACATGAGCGGCCCACCTTAGTGCAGTACTGCAATGTGCTGTGGGCTATCTGGTCCCCCTTTACGAAGTGGAGGGGTTAGGGGTGGTCCTACTCTTCATTCTTATCTTATCACTTCATTCAAGAAGCCGCTTCGAACTCTTCATCAGACATCTCGAAGTTAGCGTAGACTTTCTGAACGTCGTCGTGGTCTTCAAGATAGTCTAGAAGGCGCAGAACCTGATTGGCCTCTTTACCCGATATCTCCACGGTTGTCTGTGGGACCATGGTGAATTCAGCGGACGTGTACTTGATGCCTTTGGCATCCAGCGCCTTTTGTACGGAAAGAAGATCGCCAGGTTCCGTGGTAATTTCGAAGCCGCCCTCTTCCTGAGCTGCCACATCCTCGGCTCCGCCCTCAATGGCGGCCTCGGTAACATCGTCTTCGGAGGCAGCCCCTTCGGGGACTAAAATCTGGCCCTTGGATGAAAACAGGTAGCTTACACTTCCAGACTCGCCAAGTCTTCCGCCCGTCTTGTTGAAGAAGGAACGTACATCGGCAACCGTACGCTGCTTGTTGTCTGTGAGGCAGGATACCAGAACCGCTACACCGCCGGGTCCGTACCCTTCATAGGTAAGGTCTTCGTAATTTGCGCCGTCAACTTCGCCGGATCCCCGCTGAATGGCCCTCTTTATATTATCGGCGGGCATCGAAGCTTCTCTAGCTTTCGTTACAGCATTGCGCAGCGTAATGTTATTGTCGGGATTAGCCCCTCCCTTGGCGGCAACGATGATTTCACGTGCCAGCTTGGTAAAAATCTTCCCGCGATCGGCATCCATCTTGCCCTTCTTTAGGCGAATGTTATGCCATTTACTGTGTCCAGACATAGTAAACCTGTACCTTTAACGTTTATTTCGAGGTCTAATGCCTCGTTTGTGTGAGAACGATCGATTTAATCAATGCTCCGTCGGCGTTCCATCAACGGCAAACTCTATTTCCTGTGGAATAACCTGGCCCTGAGCGCCGCTGCTAATTGGTATCACGTAATTTAGTCTCAGAACGATGGTACTCGGCGAGGCGTTGGGCTTCGGCTTAATGTAGGTCCACGTGACATGATTGGGATCAGTTACAGGATCCAGAGCGCTGTGCAATATTGCTCGATCGGGAAGCGATTTGGGAACAAGCTGCAATAGAGTGTCGGGGTAATCGCCTACGCTTGCATGGTAATGATCTATCGCCGCAAAGATCTCCTGACCATTTTGCAACGCGGTAATCGAACCGGACACAGCTCCCAGGCTCGTGTGAACGTTGGGATTCGGCCCCATATTTTGCAGTAATTTGATACCGATTAGAAGCAGCACAATGAATAGCAGTGCCAGCATCCCCAAAGTCAATGTAATTGCCTGGAAGCATCCTGCCAGCTTTGAAGCCGGCGGCTTTGGCTTCTGATCGGAGCTAATAGACATCCTCTAGTGTTCAGCCTTTTCTGAGCCGGCAGCAGGCGTTGCCGCACTGCCTCGGCTCAGGGAGTGTAAGTTGCTCAAACGAGGAGTGAAATCGGTATCCGGCGTGATCGCCTCGATAAACAACGCAATCAGAAGGGCTGTGTTATCTGCGTCGGTAAGGCTAATCACTTCACAGGGCGTATGCATATAGCGCAGCGGGATAGCTACGTTTGCAGTCGCCATTCCGGCCTGGTTTACCTGCATGGCGTTGGCATCGGTTCCGGTGGGCCGGCCATCGGCCTTCAATTGATAGGGTATGCCGTGGGCGTCGCCAACCTCGCGCAAAATCTTAAAGGCTTCAGGGTTAGTATTGGACCCGCGGGTCAGAATAGGCCCCTTGCCGAGTTCCAGGTCGCCCACCCTCGTTTTACTGACCGAGGGGTAATCCGACGTGTGCCCTACGTCGATGGCAATACCAACGGTAGCTCCTGTCCAATAGGCCGATGTCCTGGCGCCGCGCAGGCCCACTTCTTCCTGAACCGTGGACACACCATACACAGCAGCGCTTATCGTCTTACCCTTAAGCAGGCGTATTACTTCGGAAACGATGTAGGCGCCTATCTTATTATCGAAGGCGTGCGAGACAGCAAGGTCTTCTCGCAGGGTGGCAAAGCCCGATGCAAAAGTTATCGGATCGCCGATGGCCACTCGATCTGCAACGGCAGTCTTTCCCTTGGCGCCAATATCTATAAAAAGGTCGTGTAGGTTGATCTTTCGGCCGCGCTCTTCTTCTTCCATCAGGTGAACGGGTTTTCTTCCCACTACCCCAAGAAGAGGGCCTCCATGAGTATGCACGTAGACGCGCTGGCCGACAACAATATTCGGATCGTGTCCACCGATGGGTCCGAAATAAATGAACCCTTCAGAGCTGATATAGTTGACAATGAACCCGATCTCATCGCAATGCCCGGCTAGCATAATCTTCGGCGAGCCACCCGGATTTACGATGCCATAGACGTTCCCCAGAAGATCTGTTTGAACATCATCGGCGTAGGGCGCGATAGCCGCACGAAAGACCTCCTGTGCCGGCTGTTCAAAGCCAGACGGACTGGGGGCATCGATAAGATCCTTGAGTACGTTTATTGTTTCAGACGACACGGTAGCTCTTTCAAGCAAGCAATGGCTTACTGGGATTATCCTGCAATTATACCTCCAGACATCAACCGGCGCGCGCGCTCTGGATTGGAGTTACAGGTTGACTCCATTAATATTTAGATTGAACTTACAGCCAAGGAAGTTGGCCGCACGATGGCACAGTACCATCCGTTGTACGAAGATCTCAAAGTACTGTGTTACAGATGCCTGCTCTGAATCGATCTGCAACTCCAGCATAATGGCATGCTCGATCGGATCGACCTTAACGTAAGACCGCTGAACAGCGAAGTTTACTTTGTCGTGAATATCGAACTTCAGCTTATCCACGACCTGTACGCGCGAAAAGTGGACGTCGGACTTATCGGCAATAATCACCGCCGCCGACACATCCGAAATCGGAAGGCCGTTGGGCTCTTCGTGGTTGCCTATCGCCCCAACCACTGTCGCGATTTCCTCGGGGGACATTCCAAGGTCCGTTAAGATGGAAAAGGCCATCATGGCTCCGGCTTCCACATGGCCGACTCTATTAACGACGCATCCCATGTCGTGCAGGTAGCCGGCGATCGCTGCCAGTTCGGCCGTGCGCTCATCTATGCTGAGCTGCTTCAAAATAGTGCGGGCTATCGTCGAAACGACCCCGGCATGTCTGTGCCCATGTTCTGTATAGCCAATGGCCATCATCTGTTCGTTAGCACGTGTAACGTAGGTACGCACACGATGGTCGTGCCGTACTTCTTTAAGTGTAATCAATGTTGTTTCGTTTATCATCTTTATTTGGCCCCTCCGACATCCTTGTGCGGGCGGCCCCTTTTATATCTATCATAGCGGAGTGACTGAATAAGTCTTCTCCATGTAGCTTTACCTATTGCGGTCTGTTTAAGGAAACTGCCGGCAAGGTGCCTGTTGTTGCGCTGACGCTGCCAGTAGCTGCATCCGACCACGTAATCGTTGTTGTCGCGTATCCATCCGGATTCGTGACGACTGAAGCATCGTCTGCGGTTCCACCGACGCAGTTAATAATAACCGTCGCCCGAGCTATCGGGGCTCCGGCCGCCGTAGACAGACGAACCGTAAGCTGATTTTGCAGCGGAGCACCGGCGGCCGCCGCAGCGAACTCCAGCGTTAGCCTGGGCGGCGCAATTGCCGCATTGGACGCGACCACCTGGACAGGAAACGTGAGAAGCCTCCCCTGGTACAGTGCGGTTGCCGTACCGCTCCCTGTGGTCATGGCGGTCAACTGGCCGCGCTGGTTAACAAAAGCTATCCCCGAGCTTACCTTACCCTGCCAGAGGACGTTCGATGAATCCGAATCCAGCGTGTGACCGTTTTCATCGACGACATGTAGTGTGGTAACGCCTCCCACTGAAATCGGGCTTAGTGTGCCGACAATGTGCGGACCGGCCGTGGGAGCCGTGGGCTGATTGGAAAGCTTAATATCTCCATCTTTGTCGACATGGACGGAAATGGGCGTGCCCTGCTGCGAAGCCTCGGAATCCGTGCTGTCTTGTGTTATCGTAATAGTCCCAGGCGGTGGGGTCCCCTTGCCTGCGGGTGCTGTCACCGGCGCGTCTGGCCCAAGCGGTGCGATGGGGTCATACGGATGGTCGCAATACACAAGAAGCATATCCGCAACAGGCCGCTCGTAGCCGTCTCCTCCTGGACTGTTGACCTGGACTCCGGCGACGGACAGGGCCGTCGATCCTCCGCCATCAAAATTGATCGCCTGGGCTGCTCCGTATTTCAGCAAAATAGCGGCAAGCTGAGACAAGGTCACACCATGCGAGAGAGTCTGCCTTCCATCGACCGTCACCAGAATAAGGGTCTTGCCATCAGCCGATATCCCCGCCGCAGTTCTGGGATAGTCGGCATCGGTAAACTCCGGGCCAAAGCCTTCCACGGGACCATCGATATTAACCCTGCCATCGACAAGCAGCCTGGGCCCTCCGCCAACGGCCTGCACAACCTGAGCCCAGAGATAGGCTGACCGGTCCACAAACTGACCGCTTCGGGAAGGTTGATCGGAGACTTCCCTGGGCAGACTTGCCATTTGAATAGCCCTGGCTTCATGTCCTGGAGGTCCAACCCCCAGTACAAAGCCAATTTTATCTCCAACGTGAAGATGCTGCAGCAGAAAGGAGCCGGCCTCTCCAGCCGGACCCCCGATCACTACGCCATCGGCGGGGATGTTTACAGGCTGGCCTGTCGTGGAAACAATCTGTTCCACCGTACCGGTCATAGTCTTGTTGGCGCGTACGGGGAGGTTCACCCCGCTTACGACAACCTGGGCGCCGCTCAGGTTCCCTGCCGTTTGAGGCCCGAACACGGAGGTGAAAACAATCGTATCGCTTGACCCAATCGGGCGATCTATCCCTGTGATATCGTGGCGCTGCCCGTCTGCTGTTTGTAAATCACCCAGAAAGGAAACGCGATCGAGGATCACACGTCCATCGGGAAGCACTCCAAACGCCGTCCTTGGACCAGGCTTTCCATTCCCCGTCCACGGCTCAGAGTATAACTCGCCATCCCTTATTCCCAGTCCCAGAGGATCTCCGGTATACGGGAAATAGTCCGCGTTTATGCCGGCAATCGCCCCGTGGCGCCGTGCGGCGTGGGTCACTTCCTCGCGGCCGCCAGCCGGTCCGTCAATATAATCCTTGCCTACGCCAACACCGAGGTGCACTCCGCTTTCCTTAAGGCTAACGGTGAGGACGTTGACGATCAGCGCCGGGCTCTGGTCTATTTCCTGAGTTAGCGTAATTCCAGGAGCGATCCTCTTTACTGTAACAATCGGATCCGCGTGCAGTGCGAAAGGGAAAAGGACGGTAAATGTGCTGACAATGGACAGGATGTACATGGACTGTAGAATGGGGAGTTTCGGCATGGAGGCTCCGAGTGACGGGCTTATCTGGCAGATCACGCCGGAGGATTGGCGGATCATGGACTTTGCAGGGCGCGCGCGCCGATAAAGGCTATTCCGACCGAACCGCCTGCTCCAGAACCAGTTCCGCCATGTATATAGGAGACTTAGTCCTAATAGCAAGGGCAATTGCGTCGGACGGGCGAGCATCGATATCCACGGTAGTCCCGTTAGATTTCTGCAGCGTGATTTTTGCGTAAAAAACCTCGTTCCAGAGATCGTCGATAATAACACGGTCGATAGAGGCGTCCAGAGCTTCTACAATGGTCCTGGTGAGATCATGAGTAAAGGGCCGAGCGGGAGGATCTTCCCCTTCCATGGCTAATTTTATAGCCAGGGCCTCGAACTGCCCGACATAGATCACCACACGACGGGCTCTGTTGTCTCGCAAAAGCACAAAATGCTGACCTCCGCCTTCCTGCTGCTGCAGGTAGACGTTGTCCACTTTGACTTCCTTTTCATTGAGCGCACGGGGAAAGCGGTTTTCAGTCTCGGACGTGAACAATCCTTCTTGGGAACGGGATTCTATGGAGTCAAAGAGGTTGCGTTCAGAAAATTCATCGTCTCGACTCTGCGGTACACCGGGATTATCCGCCCCAGCATCCTGAGGTCTCCAATCATCTCCAAACAGTTTGTCGAAATCGCTTGCCACCAGGTACCTCTCTTCCCAGCATTCACATGGACGGCTGCAGGGTTTTAGACTGTATCTGCCGCCCAGTTTAACTGGAAAGGCTAGTCTTCCCGACGCCCTGTCTTACTGACTGTCTTTAAGAACTCTTTATTGCTCTTACTATTGTTCAGCCGGTCCATAAGCAACTCAGTTGCTTCTACAGCACCCAAGCCTGCCAAAACTCGATGGAGTTGGTATACAGCTTTTAGACTTTCCTCATCATAAAGAAGTTCCTCTTTGCGGGTACTCGATTCCTTCACGTTAATTGCCGGGAATATTCTCCTGTTGGCAATTTCTCGATCCAGCTTCAATTCGGAGTTTCCTGTACCCTTGAACTCTTCGAAGATGATGTCATCCATCCGCGAGCCCGTCTCTACCAGGGCCGTAGCAATAATCGTCAGGCTGCCACCATGCTCTATATTACGTGCTGCACCAAAAAATCGTTTCGGCCTGTAAATCGCCGCCGGATCAAGTCCGCCCTGCAATGTCCTACCGGATGGCGTCACCGTCAAGTTAGACGCCCTCGACAACCTTGTAAGACTATCAAGTAATATTACCACATCCCTACCGGACTCAACAAGTCGTTTTGCCTTCTCGAGCACCATATCGGCTACACGCATATGGTTCTCGGGGAGTTCGTCGAACGTTGACGAGATAACTTCTCCGATGACGGAACGTCGAATATCGGTCACTTCCTCAGGACGTTCATCAATCAGAAGAACCATGAGAACGACTTCGGGATGATTTTCGGTGATGGAGTTTGCAATACTTTTGAGGATCGTCGTCTTACCGGCTTTGGGCGGCGCCACAACAATGGCGCGCTGGCCTTTGCCGATAGGAGCGATGAGATCGATGACCCGCGCGGTTAAGTTCTTGGGGTCTGTCTCAAGAATAAGCCGCTCGTTTGGATAAATGGGAACGAGCTCATCGTAGTTGACACGATTTCGAGCTTGATCCGGGTTCACCCCGTTCACAGATTCTACGCGCAGAAGGCCGTAGTATTTCTCGGTGTCCTTGGGAGGACGAACGAAACCAGAAACGGTGTCTCCGGTCTTCAGGCCAAGACGCTTAATCTGAGCCTGCGCCACATAGATGTCCTGGCTGTTGGGATCGAAATTGTTGTGACGCAGAAAGCCCCACCCGTCCTGCAGAATCTCGAGCACTCCCTGCTTGAGCAGCGGGGACGGCGCTTCGGATTCGTTGCTGGACGAATTAGAAGAGGGGTTGGCAGACTGAGGCGTACTGCCGTTCTCCTGGGGCGAGCGCGTGTTCACGCTCTCGTTCTCATCGTGTGCCATGGTGGATGACTTACCTCGGGCTGAATTGTGGACCATCAAGAAGATCGGAAGAGC
>Ga0302303_10000932_pt1 | contig 20851 bp, 12 predicted proteins | sample III_Palsa_E2_1_FD_194542 | JGI IMG/M metagenome (GOLD analysis project Ga0302303, IMG submission 194542) | Peat permafrost microbial communities from Stordalen Mire near Abisko, Sweden - III_Palsa_E2_1 | ecosystem: Environmental > Terrestrial > Soil > Palsa > Peat permafrost | place: Sweden...
GAGTAATTATCCCACATTAAACCAAAACCTTTGGTTGATAGCAATACGGGTATAGCGCCGGTCATGTATTTAATCAGCATTTCCTGGTTGCGGCCTTTGTAGTTTATGGATAATGAATCGGTTGGGTGGCAACCCAAACCGAATAGCGCCTCATTTGCCGGGGAGTTGAATTGTGTTGAACAATTATAGGTATTGATGCCCGCAATGGTTGCGGCGGTCATTACCTTATTATCACTTTTATCTTCTGTGGTTATCAGCTGCCCGCTTTTTGTAAAATAGCTGATAGCATTGCTGGATTTATCAACCACTATTTTTAATTTATCAGTGGTGATTACAATGTTCTTGCCTGCATCGGTTACGGTAAATGCGGTTTGCCGGTTCCAGGTATTATTTACTACGAGAGATGGTTTTGTATTAAAAGAGTTAAATATGGTATACTTTACCTCAATGATATCCGCGCTGCACACTTTTATTTTGAGCAAGCCTTTATCCAAATTAAAGCTTACCCCATCAGTTTCCTTTTTAAAACTGCGGATGCTGGCATTGGCACGTGGTATACTAAAAGTGCATATCAGCATTAATAAAGACACCCATAACTTGCTAAATTTAAAACGTAAATTTTTATGTAACATAATTGGTTTGTATATATTTAGGTTGAATTGTTTAATTAATCGTATTTATATCGCCATAAAAAATGCCGCGGCCATGCGTACCTACATATACACGCCCATACCTGTTCGGGTCGCCGGTAATTTGTAATACCAGGCCCCAGCGATGCTTGTCGTCATTAATGCGTACCCAGCTTTTACCTTCATCATCTGAGCGAAATATGCCATCCGCACCGTTTATAGTACCCGCCAGGTATAGTGCAGGATAATTTCTTCCGGGAGCCTGTTTTCCAAACCCAAACGCATGTACCTCTTCTACTTTATTTATCTTTTTAAATCCCTTTTCGGCATTATCTGTATAATAGAGGCCATCAAAAGCCGCTATCCATAGGTCACCTTTGGCACACGGTGCAACATATAGCCTGTCCTGCCCGCCACGCATATCACCACGTTTAGAAAGTGCATCGGGCAAACCGCCCTGCAGATCCAGGTTGTGCTGCGTAAAGGTTTTGCCGGTATCTGTACTAGTGAAAAGTTTGCCGTCCATCAGTTGCATTGCATAAAATTTTGCCGGGTTCACAGGGTCGGCTATCACCCTGCTATTTACGGGCAGGCCATTTACCTGTTGCCAGGTGTTGCCTTTATCAAAGGTGATGTAAGGCTCGCTGCGTTGTGGCGTCCATATCCAGGCGCTGCCATTAGCCGAAACACTTACGGCGCCACCTTTGCTATTGGTTTGCGGGCCGCTTTGCGTAGTTTGCCAGTTAGCTCCACCATTAAGCGAATAGCCGATGTTGCCTCCACCCACTTGCGTCGAACCTTCGCCTACCCTTACTATAATTTTACTGTTTTGCGCAGCACTTGCCAGTGCGCTAGTATTTGAAAAATGCGGATTTATAAAATTGCCATCAGGCACAGGTTCATCTAAATTATATTGTACAAAGCCACCATAATCGCCAATGGCAGATATTAACGTAGCGCCTTGTGGCGGACTCAACAAGTCGAGCGCAACTGTTTCTTCAATCCCTTTATTCATTACTGTCCAGGTGGTTGGTTTACCGTTATCGGCATCTGTAAGGTCGAAAGTTTGGTGTAAACCGTAGCCTGTGGTAAATATGGCATGGTCTGCATTAAAAGGGTCTATCTCGATATCGAACAACCAGTGGATTCCTGTGTGCGATACATAAGGCGCTAAGCTATAATCAAACTTACCACCGCCACCGCCGGTGAATATGGGTCTCCAGGTTATCCCTGCATCGGTACTGCGAAATATATCTTCGCCACCGGCTTTACCATAGCGATTAAAAGTACTTACGATTAGGCTCTGCGGATGTTGGGCATCGACCGCAACTGCTGCATAGCCAAACAACTTATGATCCTGCGGCTGGGGTTTTACAGGGGTAATATCCTGCCATCGGCTGTTGTTGGTGTTGTATTTATAAACAGCGCCGTCTGTCATTACGCTGGGGCCGGGGCTGCTGCCATAGGTAATATAAAGCATGCCATCGGTGGCTAATACCGCATGCGTAGGCATCAGGTTTGTTGGCTGCCCCGGTACAGGGAGCCAGGTACTACCGCCATCGGCGCTGCGATATATATTATCCGCGCCTTTTTGTGATACGCCTGCATAAATTACGGCTGTTTTACCATCAATCTTACTCCGGGCATCAAACAAAACAAAAATTATCCCATTAGGCCTAAGCCTGTATCTTAATATGGGTTGGTTTGCAGTATCGGGAACAGTATTTAAAGCCGGAAATGCGGTTACCTGTTTCCAGCTAACTGCCTTATCTTCACTTTTCCATAAGCCATTTATCCTTGTGCCCATATAAATAACATTGCCATTATTAGGGTCAACGGCCATACGCTCACCATTTCCCCTGCCATTTTCATTGCCGCCCATTTTAAAAGGCACATCTGTGCGTTTAAAGGTTTTGCCGCGATCATCCGACCTGAGTATAGCATTCGGCCCTGCAGCATTAGTATAAGTTCCGCAGGCCATATATAAACGGTTGGGATCGGCAGGATCAAGCGCTATACTTTCTACCCCCATCAAATTACTTTCCTTATAGGATACCCAATCGAGCAATGGTTCCCACTCTTTACTGTTATCGTTCCATTTGTATGCCCCGCCCATATCGGTGCGGCAGTACAACAGTCCTTTTTCTGTTGGGTGGTATATAAGCCCGTCAACAAAGCCACCGCCATGTATTTGCACATTTTTCCAATTATAAACCTGGGCCGCCTTTTGAGCATTAGCCTTAATATTAAACGCAACTATAAATAGTATAAGCAATAGCCGTTTAGCAGTCATACAGCAAATTACATGAATTAAAAAAAGCCGGAGCTATTGGATACATTATGGATAAAATATGTTTCAATTAGATTTTTTGTGTACAGGCAGCTTAATTGATAAGCAATTGGTTTATACAAAGGTGAAGGTATAAGAGATGGAATAACAACGTGGTAACATTTGTAATTTTGAATGTAACAAATGTTTATAAGCATATAAAGCATTGATAAACAATAGCTATATGTAAAAAAACAGGCTATTTAATGCGGCCGGTCAATTTTTTCCTGGTGCTGTTTACGCTTTTGAACAATAAACTCCGAGGGGAGCATGTTAAATTCTTCCTTAAATGATCGCGCAAAATATTGCGGGGTATTAAACCCTACATCGTATGATACCTCTGCAATATTCATTTGGCTGTGCTCCAATAAATGTGCTGCTTTTTTTAACCTTAACAGGCGGATGTATTCAACGGGCGATTTACCGGTTATCATCAAAAGTTTTTTATAAAGCGTGTTACGATTCATACCCATGTGTTTACTAAGCTCATTAACTGATAGCAATGGGTTAAGCATATTTTTATTGATATGCTCTACTATATCCTTTATAAACTTTTCATCGGTTGAGGGGATCGCCGGCTCGTTTGATTGAAAATCCAATTGCCGGGTATAGGTCTTTTTAAATACAGCCTGCAAGCGCAGCAGGTTTTTTATTTTGGAAATCAGTATCTCGAAATTAAAAGGCTTCGTCATGTAATCATTCGCCCCTATCTCCAGGCTTTTCAGTTCTTCTTCTTCGCCAATTAACGCTGTAAGTAAAATTACAGGGATATGAGATGTACGGCTGTCATTCTTAATTTTACGGCAAAGGTCCTTCCCGTTCATTTCGGGCATACTAATGTCACTTACCATAATGTCCGGGTGCAATGCCAAAGCCTTTTGCCAGCCTTCCTTGCCGTTTGTGGCTTCAATAACATTAAATATATCCTTCAGGTTATCTTTTAAATAAAACCTAAAATCATCGTTATCTTCAACCAACAACACGGTTTGCCTGTCATTTACTTTTGCGGGGATTTTTCCATCATTTTCGTTTACCTCCGGATTTATAACTTCAACAGGTTCATTATCAACAAATGTTTCCTGTTCGTTTATATCAATTAGCGGCATAGGCAGGCGAACAATAAAGCAGCTGCCATATTCGGTATCGCTCTCTACAAAAATTTCGCCCTGGTGCATGTTAACAAACTCTTTGGTAATGGCTAAACCAATACCGCTGCCCTGGTTAAGGATGGAACCCGGCAGGTCGTTTTGGAAAAACCTTTCGAATATGCGTTCCTTTTTATCAGCCGGGATGCCTATACCCGTATCCATCACCTTTATTTCAATATATTCAAGATAAGCTTCTGATTTTTCAGTAATCAAATTAAGCAAAACGCTAATGTGCCCGCCAGCCGGCGTAAACTTAAAGGCGTTTGAAAGCAGATTAAATAATATCCGTTCTATTTTATCATGGTCGAATCGTGTTTTTAATGATTCGACCGTGGTATCAAATACAAACCCAATACCTTTTTCGTCGGCTATGTCTGTAAACGAAAGGCTCACCTCTTTAATAAATTTAACAATATCGCCCGGCCGGGTATGCAGCTTTAATTCCTGTACTTCCATTTTACGAAAATCAAGCAACTGGTTTACAAGGTTTAATAAGCGCCGGGCATTTTTCCGTATCATATTTAACTGCTGCTTTTGATCGGCATCAGCTGTATTACCAAGCATTTTATCAACCGGGGCCATAATGAGCGACAAGGGTGTTCTAAACTCGTGGCTCACATTAGTCAGGAATTTAGTTTTAAGCCTGTCTATCTCGTACATGCGTTCCACTTCCTTTCTTTCCTGTTCAATAATCAGTTCAACCTCCTTCTTTTCCCGCTCGGCAGTAAATTTGCGCCTGATTTTTTGTATACCTCGCTGGCGGATAAGTAAAAGGCCGCCGGCTATAACCAATACATAAATAACATACGCCAAAGGCGATTTCCAAAAAGGCGGCCTTACATTTATTTTTAAACTGATTTGATCGGTATTCCAAACCGCATCCAGGTTAATGGCCTTTACTTTAAATGTATAGTTGCCACCATCGAGGTTGGTGTAGGTAACTTTGCGTACAGTATTATCGGCGGTTATCCAATTCTTATCAAAGCCATCCAGCATATACTGGTATTTCACTTTGTTGGGGTTAAAAAAATTGAGTGCGGCAAACTCAATGGTAAAAACATTTTCGCTATGGTTGAGGGTTATGGATGGTGTTCCTGAAATTGCCCTGGATAGAATAACATGGCCATTTATAGCTTCATTTGCAGTTACGCTTTTATTAAACAATTGAAAATCGGTAAAAACAAGCTTTGGCTTATTAATATTGGGTTTTATACTTAAGGGGTCGAAAAAATTGAAGCCGTGGCCGCCGCCAAATATCAGTTCGCCTTTACTTGTTTTAAACGCAGCGTTTACGTTAAACTCACGGCCCTGCAAGCCATCGGTCTCATCAAAATTTTCAAACTGAAAATTATAGCCGCTCCCGGCCACAGTTAATGTTATGCGGCAAAGACCATTGGAAGTGCTTAGCCACATTTTACCGCTATTATCTTCGAGTATGTTAAGTATTGAATTGTCGGGCAGGCCGTTGTCTTTGGTTAATGATGTAAAACGGTTAGTCTTTAAATTCAATATACTTAAGCCATCCCGCGTAGCTATCCAAACCAGGCCACGGCTATCCTGCATTACGCTATTAACATTATTTGCCACCAGGCTATTGCTATCATTATCGTTATGGGTGTAATGAACAACGCGCCCGCTATTTTTGCTGATAACATCTACACCGGCATAGCCGCCAACCCATATATTACCATCCCTATCTTCGAATATTGAGGATATGAAAGGCGACCTTATTTGCGTTTGATTATAAGGCTGGACAAATATCTTCTTTGAGCGATCGAAAATTTCAAGGCCGCCGGCAAAAGTACCCACCCATAAGCGATTTGATGAATCTTCAAATATGCTCCATACCCTATCATCGGCAATGCTGGTTAGCGTTTTATCATCATGGCGGTAGTGGGTGAATGTTTTGCCGTCAAAACTATCCATGCCCCCAAAATAGGTACCTATCCAAAGTGTTTGGTTATGATCTATACACAGGCTAACAATTATGTCGTTACAGAGGCTGTTGCTGTTTTGCGGGTTATTTTTGGATTGCGTGTATTTGCCGGTTTTGCGGTTAAAGTAAATTAAACCGCCACCATTGGTGCCTATCCATAAATTGCCCTGCTTGTCCTCGGCAAATTTGTCAACATCCTCAAAATTCAGGCTTGAAGGGTCGGAGGCGAAATGCCTGTAAAGCGGAAACCTTATAATATTTTTATGATAGTAGCTTATCCCTTCTTTAAAGGTGCCGGCCCACATAATACCTAAGTTATCTTTATAAAGCACTACACTGTTTTGCTTTAGCGATTTGCTATCATCTTCGCGGTTTAACAAATAAGTAACGGTAAAATTTCTTTTATCTACCAGGTTTATACCGCCGTGGTCGGTAGCTATCCATATCAGCCCATCATCGGCCTGGTAAACATTTTTAATGATGTTTGCATTTAACCTTGCTCCTGCAGATGTTTTATCAATATGCTGCAGCTTATTTTTTGCGGGGTTAAAATAATATACACCCATATTTACATCCGATGCATATAGCCACAGGTCGTTATCATTATCGGCCATTATAGAGTAAGACAACGATTTGCCGTTATTTGCTTTGCTTAATACATTCGTCACATAGCTGATAATATTACGGCTGGGATTCATTTTTTCTATATCACCTGTATCGTAAATAAACCACATATTGCCTTTTGTATCCTCGGCTATATCTGAAACATCATCGGAATATAATGATGGCTTTGAGGTAGGATTATGATTATAATGATAAGTTTGCCTGGCAAGGGGATCGTACCGGTACACCCCTGCATTATAGTAAATGAACCAGAAATTACCTTTGCTGTCTTTTTTTATTTTTGTGATATTGCTCCCGGGTAGTTTTAGCTGTTTTATCCACGGCGATAAATCACTGCTAAATTGTTCGGTAGCAAGATTATAGGTACAAATGCCATTGCGGGTTATTATCCAAAGGTTTTGTTCGGGCCCTTCATAAATGCCTTCAATAAAATCATCGTTTATAGAGTTTTTATCGTTTGCAATGTGTTTAAATACCTTAAAAGTGTAACCATCGTAACGATTAAGGCCCGCCATGGTACCAAACCACATAAAACCTTTCGAGTCTTTATAAATACAATTTACCTGGTTGCCCGAAAGGCCATTGCTGATATCGAGATGAGAGAACTGATATATATTATTTTGCGCAAATGAAGTGCATAGCCCACCAGTAATTAGGAGTAAAACTAAAACTAACCTTATACGCATAAAATTTATAATTGGCCATCAAATTTATGATTTTAAATTTAGCAAATATTTAATCAGTTGAGCCTTATAAATTCACTCAAAAGCCTATCATATTGATAAAAACCCCTGTCAATATGAAAATTCAACAAGCATTAAAAGCAAGCCCCTGAAACAAAATAATCTGTTATACAGTTAATTACATAAGTTTCTATATATAAGGTACAATTTTAGCTACCAGGTTTAAAATTTAGAACTTGTGAAAACCAACACAGAAATAACCGCCAACATATTAGTTATTGATGATGAAAAAAACCTGGCATCCTTAATTTCAAGAACGCTGGAATTGGAAGGCTTTAAAGTTTTCCAGGCTAATACCGCCAAAGAAGGCTTAAAAGCGCTGCTACTGGAAGATATACACGTGGTACTAAGCGATGTAAAACTCCCGGATATTAATGGGGTTGAGCTGGTGAAGATGATTAAGGAGAAAAAACCTTATGTAGAAATCATCAGCCTTACCGCTTACGGCACTATAGCCGATGGCGTACTGGCCATAAAAAACGGCGGCTTTGATTACATTACCAAAGGCGATGATAACCATAAAATTATTCCGCTTACCTATAAGGCTGCCGAAAAGGCGCAGTTTCAATTGCGCGTATTTAACCTGGAAGCGCGCATAAGCGGCAAATATAGTTTCGATCATATTATCGGGCGTTCAAAACCTATTTTAGATGCTATAGAGATTGCCAAAAAAGTGTCACCCACCGATACTACCGTTTTGCTGCTTGGCGAAACAGGCACAGGTAAAGAAGTTTTTGCCGAATCGATACATTATGATAGTCCGCGGCATTTGCAGCCTTTTGTGGCGGTTAACTGCAGCAGTTTCCCCGCCGAGCTTTTGGAAAGCGAGCTGTTTGGCTACAAAGCCGGCTCGTTTACCGGGGCGGTAAAGGACAAAAAAGGTTTGTTTGAAGAAGCCAACAACGGCACTATATTTTTGGATGAAGTTGGCGAAATGAGCCTGGAACTACAGGCCAAGCTATTGCGCGTACTGGAAAGCCGCAGCTTTATAAAAATCGGCGATACACAAACTACCAAAGTAAACATCAGGATACTTGCTGCCACCAACCGCGATTTGCAAAAGGAGGCAGAGGACGGGCGTTTCCGGCTTGATTTATTTTACAGGTTATCCGTATTTACCATTAGCCTGCCATCGTTAAATGAGCGGAAGACGGATATTGAGCTATTAGCCAAATATTACCTTAAACAATTTGCCGATAAGGTGAACAAGCGCATTGAGAAAATGAGCGATGAGTTTATTTATGTGCTTACTCAACATTTATGGAAAGGCAATGTTCGCGAGCTAAAAAATGTAATTGAACGGGTAGTAATACTGGCAGACAATGGCGTAATAGGCACTGATTTGCTGCCGATAGAATTCAGGACCACCCATATTGAAAAAGATGCCCTCGACCTCGAATCCATCGAAAAGCAGCATATTTTTAAAGTGCTTAACCATGCCCATGGCAATAAAACCGAGGCAGCGCGCTTGCTGGCCATTGGTTTAACCACTTTGTACCGCAAGCTCGACCATTACAAAATAGCATAACCATCACTCCTTTATGATAAACGACCCTTCCAAAATGGAAGGGTTTTTTTGTTTGGCACCATCCTGTTTTTATTATTTATGTCTATAATTAACTGATTATAAGCTATTTGTGAGTTTTTGCAAGAAAGTGGCACCTGCTTGGTTATGCCTATATAAAAAATTAAAGCTATGGACATACTCACCGTAATTTACCTTATTTCCTTCGCAGTCATATTCTGGCTGTTTTTCAAAACCGTTAACTACTTCGAAAAAATCTAATCATCATGGTAGCATTATTCATTGTAGCAATTGCCGTGTTTGTGTACATGGTATATGTATTGCTTAAACCCGAACAATTTTAATCACTAAAAATTAAACAATCATGAACACCGAATACTTAGGTATTATTTTTATGTACCTGGCAACCGTTGCCCTCGCTATACCGATGGGCAAATACATCGCCAAAGTTTTTAAGGGCGAAAAAACCTGGTTCGACTTTATGGCCCCGGTTGAAAGGTTCATCTTCAAATTAAGCGGCATCGACCCAAATAAAGAGATGAACTGGAAACAGCATTTAAAGGCACTGTTAACCATAAATGTATTGTGGTTATTTTATGCTTTCTTTTGCCTGTTATATCAATCACATCTTCCTTTAAACCCTGATAAAAATCCAAATCAAACACCCGATTTGGCATTTAACACCGCTTTAAGCTTTTTAACCAATACAAATTTGCAGGATTACTCCGGTGAATCGGGTGCAACCTATTATACCCAATTATTTGTATTCATGTTCCTGCACTTTGTAAGTGCGGCAACAGGCCTGGCTGCTATGATGGTGATATTTAAAGCCATGAAGGAAAGGATAACCGATAAGCTGGGTAATTTTTGGGATTATTTATTAAAATCTATTACCCGCTTATTGTTGCCATTAAGTTTTGTTGTTGCTGTAATTTTAGCCTTTAATGGTACACCAACCAGCTTTAAAGGAAAAGACACTGTAATTACCTTACAGGGCGATACCGTACACGTATCGCGCGGCCCTGCTGCAGCTATGATTGCTATCAAACAAACAGGTACTAACGGCGGCGGCTGGTTTGGCGTAAACTCGGCACACCCTTTCGAGAACCCTAATTACCTTACCAACATGGTAGAGGATATCAGTATTATAGTTATCCCTATCGCTTTAGTTTTTGCATTAGGTTTTTACCTCGATAAAAAGAAACTGGCATGGGTTATTTTTGGTGTAATGACGGTCGGATTCCTCCTGATGGTCTTCCCATCAGTAAATGCCGAGGTCGGGGGTAATCCGGCAATAGCTCATATGGGCATTAGCCAGCCCACCGGTTCCATGGAGGGCAAAGAAGTGCGCTTTGGCCCCGCCGCATCTGCCTATTGGGGTATTACCACTACGGTAACCTCAAATGGTTCGGTAAACTCCATGCATGATAGCATGATGCCGGTATCGGGCCTGGCGCAAATGTTTGATATGATGATAAACTCCTTTTACGGCGGCGTTGGCGTTGGCTTCATGAACTTTTACATCTTCATCATCATCGCCGTATTTATTTCCGGACTGATGGTAGGGCGTACACCCGAGTTTATGGGCCGAAAAATTGAAGCCCGCGAAATGAAGATAGCTTCGCTGATTGCCTTATTGCACCCTTTCATTATATTGGTAGGTACTTCTATCGCATCCTACGTACTGGTACATTTTCCTAATGCAAATTGGGCTACAAAGCCATCAGCATGGCTAAATAACCCATCCTACCATGGCTTTACAGAAATGTTGTACCAGTTTGCATCAAGCGCTGCCAATAATGGTTCGGGTTATGCAGGCCTTACCGCCAACAACATATTCTGGAACGTAAGTACTGGCCTGGTTATATTTTTAGGCAGGTTTTTACCAATCATAGGTCCGGTTGCTATTGCAGGGATATTGGCTAACAAAAAATTTGTCCCCTCATCGGCAGGTACTTTAAAAACCGATACAACAACTTTTGGGGTGATGATATTCGCGGTAATTTTTATTGTTGCGGCGCTATCCTTCTTCCCTGCATTGACCTTAGGGCCAATAGCCGAACATTTTTCAATCAAATAAAATAAACACTCATCATGAAATCTGATAAAACAAGTTTATTCCAGGGCGATCAAATGAAGTATGCCTTTGCGCAATCCTTCGTGAAACTAAACCCCCGCATCCTGTTCCGCAACCCGGTAATGTTCACCGTGGAAATTAGCGCGGCAGTAATGCTTATCGTAACTATATTTTCATTCAGCAACCATAGCCAGGGTAGTTTTGGTTATAACTTCACCATATTTTTAGTGCTGTTTATCACGGTGCTGTTCGCCAACTTCGCCGAGGCTATTGCCGAGGCACGCGGCAAAGCACAAGCCGAAAGCCTGCGCAAAACACGTGAGGAAACACCTGCCCGCCTGCTGGTTGACGGCAAGGAACAGATCATCATGTCGTCATTACTTAAAAAAGGCGATGTGTTTATTTGCGAAACAAATGATACCATACCAACCGATGGTGAAATAATTGAAGGTATCGCCACCATCGACGAATCGGCCATCACAGGCGAATCGGCGCCGGTAATACGTGAATCGGGCGGCGATAAATCATCTGTAACAGGCGGTACAAAAGTACTGTCCGACCGTATTAAGGTACAGGTTAGCACCCAGCCCGGCGAAAGCTTTTTAGATAAGATGATTGCTTTGGTTGAAGGTGCATCGCGCCAGAAAACACCAAACGAAATAGCCTTAACCATTTTGCTGGCTGGCTTTACGCTGATATTCCTGATTGTTTGTATCACCTTAAAACCCTTTGGCGACTATGCCAACACCCCTATTACCATAGCGGCATTTATCTCTTTGTTTGTTTGTTTGATTCCGACAACTATCGGTGGCCTGTTATCGGCCATCGGTATTGCCGGTATGGACAGGGCATTGCGTGCCAATGTGATTACCAAATCGGGCAAAGCGGTTGAAACTGCCGGCGATTTGGATGTTTTATTGCTTGATAAAACAGGCACCATCACCATAGGTAACCGTAAGGCAACCAACTTTTACCCAACAACCGGCATAAACGAAAAGGATTTTGTTACCGCCTGCGTATTAAGCTCGCTGGCTGATGAAACACCTGAAGGTAAATCAATAGTTGAGTTAGCCGAGCAGGTTAAAAATCTCCCTGCTATTAAAGCGCCAAATGATGCAGTATTTATCAAGTTTACTGCCGAAACCCGCTCAAGTGGTTTGGACACTGCCGATGGTTTAAGGATACGCAAAGGCGCTTTCGATTCTATCAGGAGCATGGCGCTTAAAGCAGGCAATAAGTTTCCTGAAGATGTGGAAGTAAGTGTAAAAACCATTGCTTCAAATGGTGGTACGCCGCTGGTTGTATCGCAAAACGAAAAGATATTAGGTGTTATTGAATTGCAGGACATTATAAAACCCGGCATATCTGAACGTTTTGAGCGCCTGCGCAGAATGGGTATAAAAACGGTAATGGTTACCGGTGATAACCCGCTGACCGCCAAATTCATCGCAAATAAAGCAGGTGTAGATGATTTTATTGCCGAAGCCAAGCCCGAAGATAAAATGAACTACATAAAAGCCGAACAGCAGGGCGGCAAACTGGTAGCCATGATGGGCGACGGTACAAATGATGCCCCAGCGCTTGCCCAGGCCGATGTTGGCGTTGCCATGAACAGCGGCACACAAGCCGCCAAAGAAGCAGGCAACATGGTCGATTTGGATAACGACCCAACCAAACTGATAGAGATTGTGGAAATAGGCAAGCAGTTGCTGATGACACGCGGTACGCTTACTACCTTCTCCATCGCTAATGATGTGGCTAAATACTTTGCTATTGTACCGGCATTATTTATGGTTGCCATACCATCATTACGGGCCTTAAACATTATGGATTTGCACAGCCCGCAATCGGCCATATTATCTGCCGTAATATTTAACGCTATTATTATCCCTATGCTTATACCGCTTGCCTTAAGAGGCGTGGAGTATAAACCCATAGGCGCCAGCGCGTTGCTGCGCCGCAACCTGTTGATATATGGCCTGGGCGGTGTACTTATACCCTTTATAGGTATAAAATTAATTGACCTTGCAGTAGGCGTATTTTTATAATTTTTTAAATTTAAATAAAATGAAAACTTACTTTTTTCCAGCCCTTAAAATATCCTTCATACTGTTAATATTGTTATCAGGGATATATCCTTTAGCCATAGCTGCTATCGGAAAATTAACCCCCGGCAACGGGGATGGGGTTACTGTACAATACGAAGGCCGCGTGGTTGGTTATGCCAACATCGGCCAAAAATTTACTAAGGACAAATATTTCTGGTCGCGCCCCTCGGCTGCCAACTACCAGGCCGATGCAGGCGTAGGTTCAAACAAAGGGCCGCTTAACCCTGATTATTTAAAGAGTACAAGCGCCCTTATTGATACTTTCTTAAAGCACAACCCAACAGTAACACGTTCGCAAATACCTGCCGAACTGGTTACTTCTTCGGGTAGTGGCTTAGACCCCGATCTGTCGCCGGCCGGGGCACAAATTCAGGTAGCGCGTATCGCGAAAATACGTAACATACCTGTGGATAAGCTAAACGCGCTGGTTGCCGAACATACCGAACATCCATTATTGGGATTATTTGGCCCGGCAAAGGTAAATGTGCTTAAGCTTAACGTAGCTTTGGATGAGATGAAGTAATATTAGCTTATCAACGTTGTTTTTAAAGGGGATGCGTGCATCCCCTTTAGCCGGTTAAAATAACCAATTATGAACGAAGACATTAAAGAGCAATCCGTAGAGCATTTCCTTGAGCTGGTAAAGCGGTCGAGGCGCGGAAAGTTTAAAATATACATAGGCATGAGCGCGGGGGTTGGCAAAACTTACCGTATGCTGCAGGAAGCGCATGCGCTTTTGCGTAGCGGTATTGATATCCAGGTTGGTTATATTGAAACTCATAACCGCGCCGAAACACATGCATTGCTGGATGGCATCCCCATCATTCCTCGCCGTAAAATATTTTACAAAGGTAAGGAGCTGGAAGAGATGGACGCACAGCAGATTATGAACCGCCATCCCGAAGTGGTAATTGTTGACGAACTGGCGCATAGCAATATTGAAGGCAGTAAAAACAGCAAACGCTGGCAGGATGTGCTGGATATACTGGAATCGGGCATTAGCGTGATATCAGCGGTTAACATTCAGCATTTGGAAAGCCTTAACGAGGAAATTGAATCCATTACAGGCATACCGATAACCGAACGCATACCTGATAAGGTGTTGGAAATGGCCGATGAAATAGTGAACATCGATTTAACTGCTGATGAGTTGATTGACCGCCTTAAAGCCGGTAAAATATACGAAAAGACAAAGGTGGAGTTGGCGTTGCAAAACTTTTTCAGGAGTGATAAGATATTGCAGTTGCGGGAAATTGCGCTGAAAGAAGTAGCGCATCACCTGGAACGTAAAATTGATATTGAAATCCCCAAACAAATAAAACTACGGCCCGAAAGGTTTTTGGCCTGCATATCATCAAACGCCGAAACATCAAAAAATGTGATACGGAAAACTGCCCGCCTGGCTTCCTACTTTCATGCGCCATGGACGGTGCTTTACGTGCAAAGCAGCAGCGAAAGCATGGACCGCATAAAGCTGGATAAGCAAAGGCACCTGATAAATAATTTTAAGCTGGCTACTGAGCTTGGCGCCGAGCTGTTAAAAGTAAAAAGCGATAAGATAACCGCCACCATAATGCAGGTGGCCGAAGAGCGGGAAATAACAACTATTTGCATCGGCAAACCGCATTTAAACCTGTTCCAGGTAATTTTAAGGACTACCGTATTTAATGAGCTGCTTAAACAAATGGCAGCCACAGAAACTGACTTAGTAATATTATCATGAAAGTAAAAAATAAACTCCGCTTAGGCTTCGGCTTTTTATTTATAGTCGTCCTGTTTTTTGGGGCGGTATCGTTGTTTTATATCAATGAGATATCAAACAGCGCCAAAGTAATTTTAAAGGATAATTACGAATCGCTCAATTATACCCGCGATATGCGCAGCGTAATTGACCAGTACGATTTACCGCTTACGGCTGATGCTGCTAATAAATTTAATAGCCCTTTAGTTAAAGAAGAGCATAATATAACCGAGGTTGGCGAGTTACAAGCCACACAAAACTTACGCAGCGCGTTTACACAACTTCAAAATCAAACCTATACCGCCGCGCAATTAAAGCAATACGAACGGGCCGCCCGCAGGTACCTGCGCGATATTGATGTAGTTAACATGCGCGCCATTGTTTTAAAAAATGAAAAGGCGCATGTTGCTGTCGAAAATGCCACCATTTTTTTGGGCCTGGCAGGTACTTTTACTTTTTTGGTACTGTTTAGTTTTACGCTAAATTTCCCCAGCATTATCTCCAACCCACTAAATGCTTTGTTGGGCGGTATACGTGAAATCAGTCAGAAAAATTATGGCGAGCGCATCCATTTTGAAAAGAACGATGAGTTTGCTGAGGTTGCTAACGCTTTTAATGATATGGCCGCACGGCTGAACGAATGGGAGAACAGCAACCTATCCAAAATCATGTCGGAAAAGTTGCGGATTGAGACCATTATCGAGCAAATGCACGATGCTATTATCGGTATAAACGAGAAGCAGGAAATACTCTTCATCAATACTGCCGCTAAAAATATCCTGAGCTTAAACGAAGAAAAACTACAGGGAAAATCAATAGCGGGTATCAGCCAGAATAATGATCTGTTTAAATCGATTATAGAAGGTCGGAAAGAGGGTAAGCCATTTAAAATTGTGGTTGATGGAAAGGATGCCTACTTTCAACTGGAAACGCGTGAGATTTTGGTTCCCAATCTAACGCGGGATACGGATAGCCCTATTGCTATTGCCACAAAATCGGCAGGCAAGGTATTTATCCTGCGCAATATTACCGAATTTAAGGAACGTGATGAGGCCAAGAGCAATTTTATCGCCACCATATCGCATGAACTTAAAACGCCAATCTCCGCCATAAAAATGAGCGCTGCTTTACTGGCCGATAACCGTGTAGGCGGTTTAAATGCCGAGCAAGACCAACTGGTACAACACATCAGCGGCGATGCCGAGCGTTTGTTAAAAATCACTTACGAATTACTGGATCTGTCGCAAGTTGAAACGGGTAATATCCAGTTAAATTTTGTGCCTACCCGTGTCGAAAAAATAATTGAATATGCCATAAAGGCAATAAAGTTTGATGCCGATCAAAAGGGCTTAATCATTAAGGAATCCATAGCTCCCGATGTACCGGAAATAAACGCCGATGTTGAAAAAACCGCCTGGGTGATGATTAATTTTCTATCAAATGCAATAAGGTACAGCGCGGCTAAATCAAAAATATTGGTTGATGTAAGTATAAAAACAGGTAAAGTACAATTTTCTGTGCAGGATTTCGGAAAAGGCATTGACGATAAATACCGCGCCCGCTTGTTCGACCGCTATTTCCAGGTACCAACCGATGGACAAAATAAATCGGGTACGGGGCTGGGATTGGCTATTTCTAAAGAGTTTATAATAGCACAAGGCGGCGATATAGGTGTTGAAAGCGAAGTTGGCGTTGGCAGCAGGTTTTATTTTGATTTACCGCTGGCAACATAATAAACCGGCATATTTCCAAAAGTTATGGAGGATGTTTATTAAGACTAAACCGACCGTTTGGTCTGTAATTAAGATGTAAATAGTTACAGATTGTCATTCGCTCTATTCATGCGGATCAAGGGTTATGACAATAAATAAAAAAACGATGCCATTTCGACGAGCAGGTGTGGGGGTTGAGCGTAGAGCGAGGAGAAAATTTTCCGAATATTCCTGCAAACTGTTGATATTTGAAAAGTTTTCTCCTCACCCCACCTACACGAGCCCCGGCTGGTTCGTCGAAATGACACGATTTTTTTAACTCTTGATAGTTCTATTCATTAATTTTTAAGCGCCTTACCAACCATGGCAATGATAAGCCCTGCCCTATCAATGTAAATAACACTACGGCTACCGATATAAATATAATGGTATTGCGTTGCGGAAACGGGCTGCCATCGGCAAGGGTTTCGGGCAAACCAATGGCTATGGCCAATGATACAATTCCCCGCATGCCCGACCAACTGATAATTAAGCTGTTTTTAGTATCGAGCAGCGATTCTTCGGTAATTCTACCGCGTTTTTTCCGGAAGGCCCTTTGCAAATCTATTTTTTGCAGGTATACACGTGCCATGCGCAGCAATAAAGCCAGCACTGTTATCAAAAAAGCATAGCCGATATACGGTAATATTTCGCCGCGACTAATATGCTTTATCACGAATGGCAGCTGCAGGCCTATCAAAATAAATATCAAGCCATTCAGTAAAAAAATAATCATATCCCAAATTGATTTTGACTGGATACGAAGGCGTTCGGGAATATCAGCGCGCTTAAACTTATTTATTTTAAGCCCCAAAACTACCACTGCTATAACACCAGATACATGCACATCTTCGGCCACCAGGTAAGCAACAAAGGGCATCAGCAGCATAAAACTTATGGTAACTATATAATCGTCCTTTACCTTTCCCAGGATATAACCTAATATTTTTGCCAGTATAAGCCCAACCAGGGCGCCACCGCCCATAAGAATAACAAACTGCAACCCTGCCCGCCACCAAACAAAGGCTACGCCGGTTACCGCTGCTACTGCAAAACGATAAGCCACCAGCGCCGAGGCATCGTTTACTAAACTTTCGCCTTCTAATATGGTAATGGTTTTATGCGGCAGGCCCAGGCCCTTGGTAATGCTCATGGCGGCTACCGCATCGGTTGCTGAAAGTATGGCGCCCAGCACAAACGACAGCGGCCAGGTCATGCCCGGTATAAGGTAATGCGAGGCTACCGCAATACCCGATGCAGTTAAAAAAACAAGTGTGATGGACAAGGTACCGATGGTGTTAATATTGGCCCTAAACTCTGTAATCGATATATTAAAGGCAGCCTCGTACAATAAAGGTGGTAAAAATATCAGGAAAACAATATCAGGGTTAAGCTCAATATCTGGCAGCGCCGGAATAAAACCCACGGCAATGCCTGCCACTACCAGCAAAACGGGGTAAGGCACCCTTATTTTATTGGCAATTGCCGAAAGGCATATTACTATGGACAGGATAATTAAAACGATGCTATAGTTTTCCATAAATGCAATTTACGTTTTTAATGTATCGTACAAACCATCCCAAAGTGTTTTAAGCTGATCACGTTTTTTATCAGGTTTGCCGTCCATTACCATGTTTAAGTTTACGCCATCGCCCAGGTAAATAAATAATTTGGCAAGCTGTTTATCTGTCATGCCAGTGGCTATCTCATTATTTTTGCGGGCGGTTTCAATTACATCGCGCCATATTTTCAACTGTTCTTTTTGTTGTTCCAGGCGGTGTGCCCTAAAATCGGGCAGCATGCGCATGGCATCAAAAATAAGGTAGTAATAATTAGCGTTAAATGCGCCTTTCTGTTTAGGCAGCATTTTTTGCGATGCTTCATTATTATCTTCATTTCGTTCCAGTATGTCCCGGTAAAATTCTTTTAATGATGATTGTGAAAACAAATTGTAATCGATTAGCATCATATCCATAAAAAAATACCGTATCACCTCGGTAAATACCTGCTCCTTGCTACTGAAATAGTGATAAAAGGCACCTTTTGACAGGCCTGTTTTTTCAACAATTTCATTCATAGTTACTTCTTTAAAGCCTTTTTGCGAAAACAACTGTAAGGAGATAAGCAGGATATGTTCTTTTGTATCTTTCATAAAACCGACCATTTGGTATGTAAATATAACTATTTATTGGTTTATTCAAATAGCCGCGCAAAAAATATTACTCCATAACCTGTAATGCTGTTTTGTACGAATCTTATAAATCCAGGGTGTTCCATGTGTTCCGCCTGTTCCGTGGAACAATTGCAAGTTGCTGATTATCAATAAGTATACATTCCGCCCCCTTTATGAAGTATTTGCAAGCATATCATTATCAGCATACTTAAAATTCACCTTTAAAATTTGTTCGGGTTAATGTATCTTGCTTTTATGTATGATATATGTTGCGTAGGGCATATTACTTCGGATAAGGTTGTGAATAAACAATCGGTTAGGTATATGCCCGGTGGTACCGCGCTTTACTTTTCTTGCGCGCTCAGCAAGCTTAACGTTAGTTATCTGCTGGTTACCGGGCTTGCCGCCGCTGAGATGCGCTATGTGAGCGATTTACAAGAAAAAGGCGTTAAAGTACAGGTACAAACCAGCGCTCACACGGTGTTTTTTGAGAACATTTATGGCGATAATCCCGACGAGCGCAGTCAGAATGTACTGCAAAAGGCTGATGCATTTACGCTTGAACAATTGCAGGATGTAAATGCGCAAGTATTTCACCTTGGGCCTTTACTGGCGGATGATATTTCGCCCGAAGTGATAAAAAGCCTGGCAGCCAGGTCAAGGCTAAGTCTTGATGTACAGGGCTACCTTCGTAAAGTGGAAAACAAAAAGGTATTTGCTACAGATTGGCCCGAAAAAAAGAAAGTGTTGCCTTACATAAGCATCCTGAAAGCCGATGTTGCCGAATTAAAAGCGTTAACAGGTTTTGATAATGTAGCTACAGGTATAAAAACACTGGCCGACTGGGGCGTAAAAGAAATAGTGATTACCAATGGCAGTAGTGGCTCATTAATTTATAGTGATGGCTTGTTTTACAACATACCGGCCTATGCGCCGCCTATAGTTTCCGATGCCACGGGTTGCGGTGATACCTACATGGCCGGTTATTTATACCAACGTGTGAAAGGTATAGGGCTACAGGAATCCGGCGAATTTGCAGCCGCCATATCAGGTTTAAAAACCGGCATACCCGGCCCGTTTTTAGGAACGGAGAAAGATGTAAAGGCATTTTTGGCAAATTTTAGCCATTAACCTATGCCGGGAAAGCAAAAAGCCTTTAGCAAATGCTAAAGGCTTTTTGCTTTAAAGCTATTGCTGCTAATATTTCAGCACAATAAACCCTGTTTTAGTTTTGGTGGCATTGCCGTCTTTATACTGTAGCACGTAGAAATAAGTACCCGGTGCCTGCATCACCCCTTTGCTGGAATGGCCGTCGAACACATGGTTTACGTTATCATAGTTTTGTGCCGAGAATACCAATACACCGTTACTGTTCATAATCGCCAGTTTGTTATCGCTGTATTTCTGCAAGCCATCAATGGTTAACACATCGTTTATACCATCACCATTTGGCGATAAGGCCTGGTGCACTACAATACCGTCATTTACCGCTACATCGCTTACAGGTGCTCCTGGCGCTATGCTGTTCACCTCATCTATCGGTACCGATGGCACCTGGTTTATGGTGATTACATACGTATTAGTAGTGGTACCATCTATAGCAGTTACCACGGTGGTGATTATCGTCGGGCTGCCGTCGCTGTTCAAGGCGATAGAACCTGATGCCGTACCGCTGGCAACCGGCGTGCCATCTACCGTTATGCTTTGGCCATCAGTTGAAGTTTTTGGCGTTACCGTTACACTGGTAGTACCTGCCGCTGCCGTAGTGGTATAATCCGTCTCCGTAGCGGTAGCAGATGCTACCTTCAGGGTTGAATGAGGCGTAAGCACGATGGAGGTTAACGAAGCCACATGTGGTGGTACCTGGCTTACGGTTACCACATAGGTGTTGGTCGTTGTTCCATCCGGTGCGGTTACTATCGTAGTAATAATAGTCGGGCTGCCATCGCTATTCAAAGCAATCGAACCTGATGCCGTACCGCTAACAACCGGGGCTCCATCCACCGAAATGGTTTGGCCCGGGCCTGATGCTTTTGGCGTTACCGTTACGCTGGTGGTGCCTGCAGG
>Ga0302303_10000936_pt1 | contig 20824 bp, 22 predicted proteins | sample III_Palsa_E2_1_FD_194542 | JGI IMG/M metagenome (GOLD analysis project Ga0302303, IMG submission 194542) | Peat permafrost microbial communities from Stordalen Mire near Abisko, Sweden - III_Palsa_E2_1 | ecosystem: Environmental > Terrestrial > Soil > Palsa > Peat permafrost | place: Sweden...
GGAGAGTAGGTCGGTGCCAAATCTTATCAGGTTAAACCCTTCATCTAATAGATGAGGGGTTTCTTGTTTTAGAGCCTTTTTTGTGTAAATGATTTATGTGTAGATATATTAATATCGAACACCGAATTCTGAATGTCGAATAATGGAGGTAGCTTCGGTACAGGCTATTAGATATTAAAGCTCGGATAGTAACCCTAACCCGCGTTAGGGATGGAAGCGGATACCGGCCCGAGCTTAACGCCTGCAGCCGTATGAGCGTACAGCCCGGCCCAAAGGGAACGCTATTAAACTGCTTTATAGTTATTAAGTGTAAGGCACTTTAACCGAGCGCTTACTTTGCAACAATCTTATATAATATCCAATTGTCGTTTTCGTAAGTTTTTTGCAGCTTTAGGCTGCTGTTGCCTTTTTTAATAATTTCTATATACTTATCGTTTACCTGTGTATAGCCGGTATATATGTTTTTAGCCGTTGCAATTAGTATATAGTCGTCATACCTACTGGGCGATTCGATGGCGCTGGTAAATTCGTCCTGGTAAGGCATGGTTAAAGGTTTCAAATCTTTAACATAAGCTACCACAGGGTAGGCAACAGCATCGTCGACCAAAATTTTATTGGCGGATGGCAGGCTGTTTATGTAATCGGCAATATCGCGGCTATCGTTTTGCGTTTCATCGGTACGATTAAACAGCATACTGATAAAGTTGCGTTCATCGCCAATTACAGATGATGTCATGAAAATATACCCGGTATATATTTGAACAAGCGTAAGTACCCCTACAATTATTTTCAGTACTCGCTGGTTTTTAACTGTTTGCGCTTTAATTATTATACATAATAATGCCAGTATTAAAAATATCAGGAAGTACTCATAAACCAGGAATATTTTATCATCTGCTATGTGCAAAAATTCGATAAATGCAAATGGGGTAAGTATGGTTAGCAACTGGTATGTGCTTTCCCTAAAAAGGTATACGGCCACTACCATAAGCGGGCAAAAAACGAGGGCTTTTGCAGATATTAAAAGTGATACCTCTTGCGGTATAAAAATATTATTGTGGAACAGGGTTAACTGGTCGTAATTTATGCTGTTGCTTAATACATTCCACGTAGCGTAAGGGCTTTCTAAAAAGTAATTTAAATCGTCGGCATGGGTTAAATTGAGCAGCTTATAACTTATTACAGATGCAATGGGAAGTATAAAGATAATTACATACAACGCAAAGGTTTTGTTGATAAGCTTACGGCGCAACGAGGGGCTGTTAAACGTTAAAAACAGTCGGAATATGGATTCCTTTTCGCTAAGGTTTAGGCTTTGTACCGCTATTGATAGTACAAGCGGTATAAAAAACAGGGCTAACCATATAAACTGGTAATCGCAAAACACCAATACTACCAGGCAAATACTTGAGATGGATATGTGGAATGTTGTATTTGAGCGATAAAATTTGAGGAGATTGAGGAAGAACAGGAAAAAGAAAATAAGCACCATGTATATAGCCTTGCCGGAACATGCTGTATATAGGATGCCGGGATGGAACAGGAAAATAATTAACAGTACCAGCAGGTAAAAATCGTTATTAACCCTTTTTACAAGGGTGTTTGCCATTATATTAAATAAAATGGCTGTACCAATGGCCGAGGCGATTACCGGCGCAAGTGTGTAACTTATTATGGTGAAAAGAAATGTTGCATAGAAGGGGAAAATAGGTGTGGTTAAGCCCATCACTTTTATCCTGTTGCCTAAGCCTTCAAAAACTATTTTAGCTTTTTCGATATAGAATAACGACTCGGGGTTTGAATAGCCCAATTTATTTAAATAAATACCACAGTACAGGTAATAAATGCCTAGTACCAGGGTAATTAATGCTAAATAAAATGATTTTGATTGCCTCATTTTACCGGGTTTACTGAACTGTTATTAACTTTACTTATGCCATGGTTTGTTTTTTGCCAGTAAAAAGGCTTAACAATTAGCTCGTACAAACCCATGTAAGCGGCTATTGAGTGCATTAACCAGTATATAGGGTTGGCTATTGCAAACAAAATTAACTCATAATACCGCCTTTTAAAAACAGCCATCATGTTTACATATATCATTAATATATTACCTACCAGTAGGTTAAATATCGACATAAACAGTACCCAATCCGGAAATAGGGTATGGATGGTGGAAAAATCGAATAAAAGATAGGCTATAAATATAGACAGCAGCAAGGGATAAGCTAAAAAGGTAAGCGGTGTGGCACCTATAAAAAAACTAAACCCTAAAAAGCCTTTGGCACCCAGTTTTTTCCACAAGGCTACGGGGTTGCGCATGTGTACCAAATAGGTTTGCATATAGCCTTTTATCCACCGTGAGCGCTGGCGTATCCAGTTAATAGGTTCGTTATTGGCTTCTTCGTAAGTGGTTGAGTTTACAATGGCCACTTTATAGCCTTTAGCGTATGCCCTAACACCTAAATCGGCATCTTCGGTTACGTTAAACGGATCCCAGGCACCCAGCTCAACCAGGTTTTCGAGTTTAAAATGGTTGCTGGTACCACCCAAAGGTATGGGGATATCCAGCGTATCCAGCCCGGGCAGCATATAATCAAACCAGTACGAATACTCCAGGGTAAACATGCGGGTTAAAAAGTTCTCATTGCGGTTAAAGTAGTTTAATGCAGATTGTATGCAGATATAGTTTTCGGGCAGTTTACTAAATAATGCCACTACCTTTTTCAACTGGTCAGTATCCGGAATATCTTCGGCATCGTAAATAGTAACATACTTGCCTTTGGCGAAGTGAAGCGCGTAGTTACAGGCCTTCGGCTTGGTTTTGGGCATATGAAAAGGCACCACAATCACTTCAAATATGGCCGGGAAATCAAGATTACGTACTGCATTGAGCGTTTTATCATCATCCTCTTCAATAACCAGCTTTATATCCAATTTTTCGCGGGGATAGTCAATGCTCTGTAAGTTCCATATCAGCTTTTTTATCAGTTTATCTTCTTTATAAACAGGTAGCAGTATAGTATATATAGGCAATTCATCCTCAACTATTAGCCGCAGGTCTTCTTTTGTAATGGCCTGGTATAACTCAAACCTTGAGCCCACCAAAGCCAGGAAAAGTTTAAACAGTATGGCTACCAGGAAAAATGAGCTTAAAAGTACATTGAGTAATATGGATGTATTGGTAAAACTTACAACCAGGCCTATAGCAATAATAGCTATTACCACAAACAAAAGAATAAGCTGAACAGATGTAAATGTAATACTTGCCGAACTATTGATATCGGTTTTTAGTAATTCATAAACCGCCGATTTTACATATTTTTCGCCGGTAAGCTTATGGGTAAGCCAGAGTATATCGAGGTCTGATGCTATGATAATCTCAGGTTCGCAATTATAGGTAAACCTAATAAAATCAAGAAAAAGCTCATCGCCGGGATCGGCCATCAGGGTTATTATTTTGCCATTTTCGCGGCGTAATGGCAGGGCAATCCTATCGTCGGCAAATTTTAAGTCTATTTTACTTAATATTTCAGTATCAAAAGGCTGGTCGCGTATTTGTTCAATTTTATAATTGGCGTTTAATAAACTGCGCTCGTAGTTTTTGCGGGATAAATAACCGAAGGTGAGGGCAACTTTTATAAAAGATGAGCCTGTTTTGGCAGATAGATTTTCAATCTTCTCCTTATCATTTTCTGTTATAAAGCCATCACTAACTAAAAGCTCAGGAACCGACATATCAATTTTAGTTAATAAATGTTTAAATGATTTTTAATAGCCATAAACTGTTTTAAACGGCTTATGGCTATTATTAAGGGGTTAACTGTGTTTATCAAACTAACGCGTTATTCGTTAAACAACTCCTGCGACCTTTGAATTTTTGAACGTACGTACAGGAATGATAATAAAATCAATATCAGGATGCCTAACAAAATATACAGGTTATAGCTCTCCCAAAAACGTGTTAACGAACTCTTGGTATCAATATATTCAAGGTTTTCGCTTGATTTATTGATGTTGAACAGGTATTTGTTCGAGTTAACATCTGATATACATACATTGCTCGATAGGGTTGAAAGCTGTTCGGTTATTGATTTGGATGCTGCTAAAAATGCATCGGCCAGTTGCGTACCGGTGGCCGTTAGCACCAGCGTTGCATTGTTGCTTCGCCCATAAAATATCTGCGCCAGTCCGTTTGATACACTATCAGACAAGGAGTAAACAATCTTATTGTTATCGCTATTGTACAGCCGGAATTTCTTATTAAATTTTATTGGCGCATCCGGGAATTCATTCATTAAAGGATCGTCTTTTGACAAAAGCGCTACAAGGTTATATTTTTTAAGGTCGCTTTCGGGAAACTTGTCTGAGTAAACAAAGTCGGGAAAGTTACTGGCGTTAATATTATTGTTCAGTTCGTAAATAATCTCGCCCATTGCAGCAGCGGCATATTTAGCGTATTTGCGCGAAACCACTATACGCGTAGCACCGTTATTAAATGCTTCAGGATATTGATAGAAGCTCAAATCGTTTGTAATAAAAGGGTTTTTTGATTCGAGGTATGATTTATCTACATCAATTTCGGCAAAGAAATTGGTGAAGCTGTTGTTACAATTACCGGCGCTGGGATAAAACCTAAATTCGGCCTCAAGGGTATTGTACTTATGGTGCTGATAACGATTAATAACTATTGATGTATTTAGCTTACCGGTAGCATCCAGTTTCTCGCTGCTAATGAGTGAACCGTTAAGATATATATTGAAAAACCCACGGTCGCCGGCAGTTAAGCTGCTGTATATACCCACAAAACGTATCTCAACTTCTTTAGGGGTAAAACTAAAGTCGCTATTTTTAAAGTTATAAATACTTTTAAGCGAACCAATACCCGACATGAAGTTGGTTACACCACCAATTTGTTTTATAGTTAAATTAGAGCGGTTTTCGTCGATGGTTTTAAAGAAGGTATTTTCGGCATGGTCAACCAATAAATAATCGCCAAAGCTTGAATTAAGGATATTCATGTTGCCCAACGCGGTAATAGTTTTTTCAAAACCGTTATCATCGCCGCCGGTAACAAATAAAATTTGTGTAGGTACGTTTTCTGCTACAGCTGTTTTTATCTGTACAAGTTTGTTTTTTACTTCAACAACGCGTGTTATTGTATCAGATACCTGGGTTATTGCTTTAAAAAGGTAAAACAAACCTTCGTTATCTTGAGGTGTAATTTTTATTAAAGCACGTTTATCATCAGGTAATGCTGCCATGTTACCTACCATAATGTAATTGCGCACACTATCGGGTAGTTTATCTGCTTCATAAACCGGTATATCATTAAGGCCTGTTTTTTTCATGCGCGAATAAGCCCAGGCTACTGCCTTTAAATCGTGCAGGGTTGGGTTTACAGGGTACACGATGGCTTTCTTGGAGTCGAAGCAGTTGCTGACATTTACATTATCAAAAAAGTTTTTATTGCTTTTTGTTAACGAGAGGTATGAATAATCCTTAACCTTTATCCACATGGCAGGATTATCAAGGTCGCGGCATTTATCATCGGTTATGGTTAACAGGGTTTTTACCTGTATTTTTAAGTAATGGTCGGGTGTTTCATCGGCCCTGCTTAAATTGAGGGTTATTCTTTGGATAGAATCATTAGTAAGCCTGCCGCTGTAAACCGGATCGCCGGCAATTAATATATTTATATAGGAATGGTCTTTTATTAAAGCTTGCGACGGTTCGAAATACAACACCAATTTACTGCCATTCATCTCGTTCTGCGGGTCAATTTTCAGGAAGTATGATGATGCGCCAATCATACCAAATATAGGATCGTCCGCATGGCCCATAGCCTTAAACGAAATGATTTGCTGTTCCTGTGCTGATGCTGCCGTGCCTATAAGTAATACAAAGGCCAAAAAGCTTAAAAATTTATTCATTGGGTTGTAAATATTAATTTATAACGTAAAATTCTACTCTAAAATAATTGCCATTATCATCGCTGCGGTATGATAGGTCGCCGCCCATTTCTTTTGTCATTAACTTAGCTATTGAAAGGCCAAGCCCCAGGCGACTTTCTTTTGAACCTGCCGCATCGTTCAATGTTTTTAACTTGTTGAACATCATATCCAGTTCTTCCTGGCCGATGGCAATACCTTCGTCAATAATTTCAAAAACAAATTTTTGGCGCTGCAGGCTGGTAACTATGCGTATGTTGTTGTTGGTTTGCGAAAATTTAATAGAATTTGATAGCAGGTTTTGAAACACCTGGCCTACAAATACCTTATCTAACCTTACATGCAGCGGCAGCCTTAAAATATTATCTACCAAATGGATATTTTTCATTTGCGCAGTTTCATTAAGGCCTTTAAGCACGTGCAATACTTCGGCATTAATATCAAAAACCTCCATGTTAAACTGCATTTCGGGCGATTCAATTTCTTTTACGTCCATCAGTTTATTTAGCATGTACTGCATTTTTTCGGCCGAGTCATTTATGTAACCTAAAAATTCCTTTTGGTCGATGCTCAGGCGATAATCTTCTTCCTGCACCATATTATTACTCATAATTATGGAGCCTATAAGGTTTTTTAAATCGTGCCCTGCAATATTTATAAAGCTGTTTTTATGCTCATCCAGTTTGCGTAACTGGTCGTATTGCATATCAATAATTTTATTTTTTTCGTTGATATCGCGGTTCTGTTCTTTTAACTGCTCATTTGATTTTTCGATGAGTATCTGCGCACGCACATCGCGTTGTATTACCTTATACCTTGCGCCGGGAATAAGGCATGATATGGCGGCGGTTATGAAAAAGAACTGGCCACCGTTATTAATAAATAAATCTAAATTGTATTCACTTAACGCATTAAAGAAAATTATAAGCAGCACGAAAGCTATTAAAACCTGTATAACAGAGTTTAAAGGCTCCCAAAAAACCTGTAGATTAAAAAATAATATAATTACCGCATAGGTTAAAAAGTATATATTTAATTGCTCGATATTAACCAGGGTGCACAGCAGCGCCGAGGTTACCGAAAGCATAAGGAAGGATATGTGTAGTAGCAACCTGTAGTTATATTTTTTTTGCTGAAATAAAGTATGCAGCGCATAAATTATAATTACAGTAATAATGCGTATTAAAACAAACTGCATCCACAGGTTGGGCAGGTATATAACATCAAGTATACTAAACAAAGGATACATGAAAATTATAGTAAATACGATTATATTAGTCTGGTACCAGGCTTTTTTGGAAATATCCCTTGCAAACTCTTCTTTGCTAATTTGAATAAACATTATTCGTTAATCTTTAGTCTTAAATTACAATTAGGTAAATAATTTTATACTTTACACCACTAAAATAACTAAAATGTGGCTACAAACTATCTTTATAATACAGCAATAACCCGGTATTTTGTAATACTACTTATTATTGTTAGCAGCAATATTGCAAAAAGTAATCCAAAGCCTGTTATTGACCGCTCGCAGCTTTTTAAAAGGGCACAAAGTTTAGATAATGGCATTAGTATCTCATGGCTCGAGCAAACATGGAACCCGAATATATTAGATAGCAACGTTGTTAAAAGTACTGATTTTGCGCTGTTAAAAAAACTCGGGTTTACAACTATCCGTTTGCCGGTAGCCTTTTCATATTTTCAATCACGCAATATACCTGTTGGGGTAGTGCTTGCCCACATTGATAAAATATTGAAACAGTGCAAAATTTACGGATTTAGGTTAGTATTAGATTACCACGGTGGCAAATTAACTGATACCAATTATGTGCCTGAAACCGCTAAAATAACTGCTACATGGGTGTTTTTAACCAAAAAGTATATACATGAAGACCCTAACTTCTTGTTTTTTGAATTGTATAACGAACCACCCCACATGAACCCGCAGGTATGGAAAGACGCTGCCTATAATATAGTAACTTCCATACGCAAAATTGATAAGCAGCGCACGCTTATTATAGGGGCATCAAACTACAACAGCATTTATGAGCTGAGCCGCTTTGTGAGGCTGGCCGATGAAAACATAATTTACACCTTTCACTTTTACGAGCCTTTTTTATTTACCCACCAGGGCGCGGCATGGGCCGGCGACCAGGAATCCACAACTGGGGTAACATTTCCTTATAATGGGGAAAATTTCCCAATTATTAACCCCAAAGCAAAAAATACCGACGGCGAGAAAAATTATAACGAATACCACCTGGATGGCAATGAGCAATCGCTAAAAGACAAGCTACAGATAATTAAAAACTGGTCGCTTAAATACGATGTGCCCATAATTTGCGGCGAATACGGCGTGTATAACAAATATGCCGACCTTGACAGCCGCTGCCGTTATATTAAGGCAATGCGTAATACACTTAAAACATTAAACATCCCCGGTATGTTATGGGAGTATAATAGTAGTTTTTCTATTTTTGAAGGCAGGCCATCAATTAATACATTACCCCCTTGTATGAAAGATGCTATAGGCTATCCTGCTGTAAAATGATATATATATTAATATTAAAATAATTACCTTTGACCACATATATAGGATACTTATGAAATTTTTTGAAGAAAAAAGACGGGAGGTGATGGTACATATCGAAAAATTCATGCTCGAGAAGATGTATGAATATTTGAAGCCGGTTGACACCATCTGGCAGCCATCCGATTTTTTGCCTGACTCTTCGAGAGATACTTTTTACAGCGAGATTAAAGAACTGCAAGAAAGTGCCAAAGGCTTATCATACGATTTGGTAGCTGTTTTAATTGGCGATACCATTACCGAAGAAGCATTGCCTACCTACGAATCGTGGTTAACCATGGTTGAAGGTGTATCAACCAATGAAGAAGGTGGCTGGATGAAATGGACCCGCCACTGGACATCGGAAGAAAACCGCCACGGCGATTTGCTGAATAAATACTTATACCTATCGGGCCGCGTAAATATGCGCATGATGGAGGTATCAACCCAATACCTGATAGCTGATGGGTTTGACATTGGCACCGGGCAGGACCCATACCGCAACTTTATCTATACCTCTTTCCAGGAACTGGCAACAAATGTATCGCACCGCCGTGTAGCATCACAAGCAAAAAGAGATGGCGACACGCTGTTATCAAAAATGTGCGGCGTAATAGCATCAGACGAAGCACGCCACGCACGTGCCTATAAATACTTTATTGAAAAGGTGTTTGAGGTTGACCCTAACGAAGCCATGCTGGCTTTTGAGGATATGATGCGCAAGAAAATTGTTATGCCTGCGCACTTTTTACGCGAAGTAGGCTTAAAAATTGGCCAAACCTTCGGCCACTTTACCGATGCCGCCCAGCGCCTGGGTATTTACACAGCTATAGACTATGTAGATATTTTAAAGGAACTAATAGAAGACTGGAAAATAGAGCATATTACCGACCTAAACGAAAGCGGCGAAAAAGCCCGCGATTATATTATCAACCTGCCAAACCGCCTATTGCGCGTTGCCGAAAGGATGAAAAACCCGGGCTTGGAATATAAGTTTAGCTGGATAAATGGGTAGTAACCAGGATTTTTGGGATTTAAGGGATTTTTAGGATGATTTAAAGCAAAGTCATCCTGCCATCTTATATCCTGTAAATCATAAAAATCTGTTTAATCCCGGTTCCCCTATCCTTCGAGTACTAGGTCAGTCCCGCCATTTCCCGAAATATTCTCGAACAAACTATTCAATATACTTTCCAGCGTTAGCGAGTTTACATCATCAACATAATGCTCGGATCGGGTGATCCAAAGCTCATTGCCTTGTATGGCAATGGTAAATAAAACCTCGTCGTATATCTCCGGTTCTGCAATTTCAATAACGGCATCCTTTTTTTCAATAGTAAAATCAATATCGCTTTGCTTCTGCTTTTTAAAAAGCGGATTAAGGTTTTGTTTGAGGTGATTATACAGGCTGTCGATATTAACAGGCTTATGCAGGGTGATTATTTTCATGGCGGTAGTTTATATAATACTAACCGATGGATAATGAGGATTGTTTTAACGTTACTGGTTGTGAACATTTTAAAACAAATACCCACCGCCTGTTATTATACAATAAAACCAACTACCATGAAAAGAAAATTTATCAGCCTTATATTGCTTGCAGGGATGCTGGCTGTATTAAGCACAGGCTGCGCCCCAAGGCACATGGCACCACCGCCGCCGCCGGGAGCACCACCTGCACCGTAACAAACAAGCCTTTCATTTTAAAATGAAAGGCTTGTTTGTTTTATGGAGGCATCGGTAAATAAATGGATACCAATTAATCCTTTTCCTAGAAAAAGCATCTATATATTATAACACCGCTATTAAGGTGTTTGATATAAAGTTTATGATTATGAAAAAGAAACATTTTGGAATAGCACTCATACTGGCCGCAGTAATATCAGTAACTTCCGGTTGTTATGTTGGGTATGGTTACGGCCACCCGCATTATCACCACTATTACAACGGTTACTAATAAAAGATTTTTTAGTGAAGGATTAGTGAGTGTGTTTAAAAGGCTCTCCGGGTATGGAGGGCTTTTTTTGTGGGGAACCAGGATTTTTGGGATTTAATTAATCTTCTCTTCCATCCATCATGTTCCAATAATCGTCATATGTTCGCCATCCAAATCCTGCAAGTTTTTTAACTTTAAGCCAATCAAGATTTGCGTTAACAGTATCTCCGAGTTTATAACTCATGGCACCCCTGCTAAAATACGCATCTTTAATATCTGGATAATTGGGGTCTATTTTAATTACACTGTCGTAATCATTATATGCGCCTTGGTAATCCTCTAAATCCGTTCGGCATTGTCCTCTGCGAAAATAAAATTCTGATTCTTTAGGATATTGTACTATAGCAAGCGTATAAACTCTTTCTGCATCAGCTTTTTGTTTTATCCTCCAATAACATATTGTTAAATAACTATATATAGGTTTTTCATGGTATCCTTTGCCGATAGCTTTTTCGAAATAAAAAGCCGCCCGTTTCATTTTATCTCCATCTTCATAATCGCCATATTCGCCACTATTGTATTCGTTTACACCTAATTTGTATAGTGTTTTTCCACTTAGATAAAGGTTTGGATAATAATAGGTAATCAATGGAATTGCCACCATTGTTATTATATATATTATCAAAAGTTTTTGTTTGCGTTTCATTTGTATGTTAACTACTTTACATTTATTGCAATAACTACGGGGATAATTATAAATAAACACAACCACCAATAAAAACTTTTACCGGTTTCCCGAACCAATGCATTAAGAGCAATAATTATGGTAAATATTATAGCTATGATGGTAAGGAATATAATTCCATATTCTACGCTTTCTCCCCAACCAATTCTATCACCACCTTTCGTATTGTTGAACGCTGCTTTATATTTTAATTCTGAAGATATTATGCCTGAGCAAATCCATGCATATAAAACATAGGCTATAAGTGCCCAGTAGTGCGTTTTTAATATTTGAACCAGTTTTTTCATTGGTTTAGGGTTGGTTACTATTAATACAATCTTATTATAAAAGGTAACCTGTTTAATACAAATAATCAATTTTTGTAAAAACGTTCATTATAAGTATATTTGAATTATGACTACAATGACCATACAAGTTCCCGAAAAAGCTAAAAGCAAGTTATCTGCCTTTGTTAAGGAACTGGATGGTAAAATCATATCTGTGTCCTCAGATAAAGCCATTTCTAAAAAGGCAAAACTTTTAAGTGAGATAAAACAAGGCTTAAGCGAAGTAAAAGAAATTCGTGACGGGAAAGCAAAATCTTATTCTATGTCTGATCTTTTCGATGGCAAATAGTGTTCATCTTACTGCGTTTTTCTTAAAAAAGGCTAAAAGGCTTTTAAAAAAATATCATACGCTACAAAATAGCTTAGTTAAGTTAGAAAGCGATCTCATTAAGAATCCAAGAATAGGCAATAGTTATGGTTCAAACATTTACAAGGTAAGGCTTGCGGATGAATCAAAAGGAAAAGGCAAAAGTGGTGGTTTTCGTGTTATTACCTATCTTATTGAAGAAAATGCAGAATCAACCGAAATATTCTTGATTACCATATTTGATAAATCCGAGGAATCATCAATTGATAAGGATGATATAAAGGCGATATTAAAATCTGAAGGTTTATAATATCCCTAAACCCGATTGCAGCATATACCAGCCCTGCGCTTAAGGCCTATGCAGTATGAGCGTAAAGCGGGACTGGCTTTAATAGTAGCACTGGTGTTGGTTTTTAAAAACTTCTCCGCGCGTCATTGCGAGCGATAGCATGGCAATCTTCGACGTAAAGGCGGTGAACTTTTCTGTCGAAGATTGCTTCGTGCCTCGCAATGACGTTAGCTTAAACCACTCTCAAAAAACTTTTTCTCCCAACCTCTTGAAAATCAAAAATAAAGTACCTACCTTTGCAGTCCCTAAAACTGCCCACCAATGAAGGTGTGCGGCATGGGACAAAAAAGTAAATACTAAAAAGGAAAAATGCCTACTATTCAGCAATTAGTTAGAAAAGGTAGAGTAGCTCTGGTTGACAAGAGTAAGTCGCCAGCGTTGGACAGCTGTCCACAGCGAAGAGGAGTATGCACACGCGTGTATACCACTACCCCTAAAAAACCAAACTCAGCAATGCGTAAAGTTGCACGTGTGCGCTTAACCAACGGTAAAGAAGTTAACGCTTATATACCGGGTGAAGGCCATAACCTGCAAGAACACTCAATTGTATTAATCCGTGGTGGCCGTGTTAAAGATTTACCGGGTGTACGTTACCACATCATTCGTGGTGCACTGGATACATCAGGTGTTGCGGGCCGTAATCAGCGTCGTAGTAAATACGGTACTAAACGCCCTAAACCAGGCCAGGCAGCTGCGGCTCCAACTAAAGGTAAAAAGAAATAATTAAGGAGGATAGATAGCAATGAGAAAGTCAAAACCAAAAAAGAGAATTATCCTTCCTGATCCAAGGTTCAATGATACCCTGGTAACAAGGTTCGTAAATAACATGATGTACGATGGTAAAAAATCTACCGCGTATGCTATATTTTATAATGCAGTTGATATTGTTGAAAAGAAAACCAGCGAAAGCGGTTTAGAAACCTGGAAAAAGGCTTTAAACAATGTTATGCCTGCCGTTGAAGTTAAAAGCCGCCGTGTTGGTGGTGCAAACTTCCAGGTACCAACCGAAGTAAGGCCCGAGCGTAAAATAGCTTTAGGCATGAAATGGTTAATTAGCTATGCCCGTCGCCGTGGCGAAAAAACCATGATGGAAAAATTAGCAGGCGAAATTATTTCGGCCGCTAAAGGTGAAGGTGCAGCAGTGAAGAAGAAAGAAGATACGCACAAAATGGCTGAAGCCAACAAAGCGTTCTCGCACTTTAGATTCTAATTACTGATTTATTGAATTACAGATTTATTGATTTGACAATATATAGTTAATCAATAATTCAGTAATTCAATAATTCAATCAATAAAACAAAATGTCAAGAGATCTAAAATATACAAGAAATATAGGTATTGCCGCGCATATTGATGCCGGTAAAACTACTACTACAGAGCGTATACTTTACTATAGCGGCGTTAGTCACAAAATAGGCGAGGTACACGAAGGCGCGGCTACAATGGACTGGATGGCGCAGGAGCAGGAACGTGGTATTACCATTACTTCTGCTGCTACAACCGTAGGCTGGAAATACCGTGGCCATAACTACCACATTAACATTATTGATACACCGGGCCACGTGGATTTTACTGTTGAAGTAAACCGCTCGCTGCGTGTATTGGATGGTTTAGTGTTCCTGTTTAGCGCTGTTGATGGTGTTGAGCCTCAATCTGAAACTAACTGGCGCCTTGCCAACAACTACAACGTTGCACGTATTGGCTTCGTAAATAAAATGGACCGTAGCGGTGCCGACTTTTTAAATGTTGTAAAGCAGGTAAAAAGCATGTTAGGCAGCAACGCTGTTCCGCTTCAGTTACCAATTGGTGCCGAAGAACACTTTAAAGGTGTTGTTGATTTAATTAACTGGAAAGGTATTGTTTGGAATGAGCACGATAAAGGTATGACCTTTACTGAAGTGCCTATCCCGGAGGATATGATTGAGGAAGCTACCGAGTGGAGAGAGAAATTACTTGAATCTGTAGCTGACTATGATGAAAGCTTAATGGAGAAATTTTTTGATGCTCCTGAAACTATTACCGAACGCGAAGTGCTTGACGCTTTACGCAAGGCAGTTTTAGATGCTAAAATTGTTCCTATGGTTTGCGGTTCATCATTCAAAAACAAAGGTGTACAAACCATGCTTGATTATGTGATGGAGCTATTGCCTTCGCCACTTGATGTTGATGGTATTGTTGGTACTAACCCTGATACAGGCGAAGAAATTGTACGCCAGCCATCAGAAAAAGAGCCGTTTGCAGCATTAGCATTTAAAATTGCAACCGATCCGTTTGTGGGCCGTTTGTGCTTTATTCGTGTGTATTCAGGTAATTTGGAAGCAGGTTCTTATGTGTACAACATGAGGAGTGAAAACAAGGAACGTATATCACGTATATTCCAGATGCATGCCAACAAGCAAAACCCTATCCCTAATGTTGGGGCAGGTGATATTGCCGCGGTTGTGGGCTTTAAGGATATCAAAACAGGCGATACGCTTTGTGATGAGAAACACCCTATCGTTCTGGAATCGATGAATTTCCCTGAGCCGGTTATTGGTTTAGCTATCGAGCCTAAAACACAGGCCGATGTTGATAAACTGGGTATGGCTTTAGGTAAATTATCTGAAGAGGATCCAACCTTCCGTGTTAGGTCTGATGAAGAAACCGGCCAAACCATTATTTCGGGTATGGGCGAGCTTCACCTTGATATTATCATGGACCGTTTAAAACGTGAGTTTAAGGTAGAGGTTAACCAGGGCGCGCCACAAGTGGCTTATAAAGAATCTATCACAGGTACTGTACAGCACCGCGAAACTTATAAGAAACAAACCGGTGGCCGTGGTAAATTTGCCGATATACAGGTTATACTTTCACCAAATGACGAAGGTAAAGAAGGCTTACAGTTTGTGAACGAAATTAGCGGTGGTTCAATACCTCGCGAGTTTATCCCGTCTGTTGAAAAAGGCTTTGCAGCTTCAATGGTAAATGGTGTGTTGGCGGGTTATCCGTTAACCAGCTTAAAAGTTAGGTTAATTGATGGTTCGTTCCACGCAGTCGATTCAGACGCGCTATCTTTCGAGTTAGCTGCTAAGATGGCTTACCGTGAAGCGTTGCCAAAATGTAAACCGATGTTGCTTGAGCCAATCATGAAAATCGAGATATTAACCCCTGAAGAAAACATGGGTGATGTTATTGGTGACATGAACCGCCGCCGTGGCCAGCTGTTAGGCATGGATTCACGTGCAGGTGCACAGGTAATTAAAGCTACTGTACCGTTATCAGAAATGTTTGGTTATGTAACCCAGTTACGTACCATTACTTCGGGCCGTGCAACTTCAACCATGGAGTTTGACCACTACGCCGAAACACCACGTAACGTACAGGAAGAAGTAGTTGCCAAAGTAAAAGGCAAAAAAGCTGCTGCTAACGCGTAATTAATTAAATGATTACACCGATTTGTTTGTGATTTCACAGATGACCGGTGTAATTGTTAAAAGAATAAATGTAGTCATAACCTAATAAATAGCTCTTAGGTATGATAATTTAAAATCGGTGAAATCATCCCAAATCGGTGAAATCCCAAAAAACAAAAACAAAATGAGCCAAAGGATCAGAATTAAATTAAAATCGTACGATTACAACCTGGTTGATAAATCAGCTGAGAAAATCGTAAAAACAGTAAAACCTACGGGTGCTGTTGTAAGCGGACCACTTCCCTTACCAACTGAAAAGAAAATCTTTACAGTATTGCGTTCACCGCACGTTAACAAAAAAGCGCGCGAGCAATTCCAGTTATGCTCTTACAAGAGGTTATTGGACATTTACAGCTCAAACTCAAAAACTGTTGATGCTTTAATGAAGCTTGAATTACCAAGCGGTGTTGAAGTTGAAATCAAAGTGTGATAGGCAATATTACCGTTGATATTAAAAGCCATTTCTGCTAAAGAAATGGCTTTTTTGTTTAGATAGTATTATATTTATACATACATACATAAACTGGTCTATGAAGATCGTATTCATCGTCATTATTGCTTTTGTTTTTTGCACTGGCTCTAAGGCACAATCAGTAGAGTTAAAAGAAAATGTAACAGTTGAAAATTTCAGAACCTATCTTTTGAAAAATACAATGTTTCCGGCAGCTGCTGTAGAAAGTAATGTGCAGGGGAAAATGGTGGTTAACTTTAAAATTGATAGTAACCAAAAAATCACTGTAATCTCATTTATAAGACATCTTACCGGTGAATGCGATTCAGCGGTGGTACACGCAATAAGGCAATATCCATATAAACTGGCGTTGCCTTCGGCTGAATATACAATCGGATTTCAATTTTTATTACTTGATGGTGGGAAACCGGATAGTGACATTAAACCTTTTGATAAAAGTCTTTATAAAAACTTTCTATTCGAAATGAATGTCACTTCTGAATTTCCACAAAGGAAACCATCAATTGTGTATTGATAGTTTTGGTAGGAGGTTTGAATTATTCAGTCTGTGATCGGTATTATAACCGCATCTATTAAGATTTCAAAGCGCTCTTTATTATTTCCAAAATCTGTTCATTTTTCACAATCCACATGCCTAATCGCTCTTCGGTAATGCCCTTTTTTAGTTTATAACTGTTTACCGGGTTCGTATCTTCAAAAAGGGTTTCCATATACCGGAAATTAATATTTTCGATGGATGATAATTCGTGGGCAACCTCAACAATATGTGTAGAAACCACAAAGAAACAGGTTTTTACTTCGGCAAAGGCTGCGATTATTGCGAGTGAGGCATCGTAGGCATCTTTAACATTTGTGCCCCTGAACAGCTCGTCAAAAATCACGAAGATATCTTTAGACTGATTTAATTTTTCGGCCACTTGCTTAACCCGCAATACTTCATTATAGAAGTGGCTATGTCCATGCTCTATATCATCCGCTAAGTTTATGGTTGTAATCAGGCCTTTAAATACCGAAGTTGCCATACTTTTCGCAGGCACCGGGAAGCCTAATTGGGATAAATAGATAGCAATGCCAATTGATTTAAGCAGGGATGATTTCCCCGCCATATTGGTACCGGTAATAAAACAAACATTTTTGTCGGCGCTAAATTCTACATCGTTACTTTTAGGATTAGCAATAAATGGATGGAATAACCCTTCGATAGTTAATTCCCTTGCGTTAGTTTCATTAACCACGGGCAATGTGAAACCAAGGGCTTTACCGCTTACACTAACGGATTGATAAACATCTAACTGGTAAGCAACATTTAACAAAACCTTTATCTGCTCATAAGCAACCTTCCTGAAAAAGCCGTCCGCTTTCGCCATATCCGTAGCGCTGCGATTAGGTTTCGCTATCAATTGTTTTAGCCATACAAGTTCTTTTGGCTGGAAAGCATTTAAAATAGTTGAGCGGAACTCCTGCATTTTTTTAGGCAGATCGCCTGTTAGCTCATCAGCATAATTTATTAAGCTATCCAATATTGATAGTGTGCTTTCTATGCCGGTTTGTATTACGTAATACTCACTGTTATTATTAAACGCATATTTAATCTTATCTAATACCCCGCTTATAAATGCAAGTGGTTTAGCATCATAATGTTTATTAAGATAAAATTCTACAAAATCATAATCGTTTTTGTTTAAGCTGATTTTAATATCGTGTTCCCCGATATAGGAAAATACTTCCAGCCTTTCCTTTATTTGAACAGGATCGATAAGCGGCTTGTTGAACATACTGTGCAACGCTTCGTTGCCACCAATTGTATGGGTGTGGTTAAAAAGACTGTATATAGATTGACGGGAATTATTGTTTGGAAATATTGCCAAATCATTTAGTGTTTGCCTATCTATATCGAAATTCATAAAAATGCTTAAGAGTTGCTTAACGCTAAACTTGCTGTTAGATTATCTAATAATATGAATAATAATACAATTCGCAGCTATTCGATTAATCGCTACTCTTGTTCCGTAGCTAAAAAATCCAGCCAAACGCCTTCCAACTCATCCACCAGTTCGGGCTTTATCGAAATGCCCGATGCTTGTGGCGTCCAGGTTTGAGCGGCAAGGTTGCCGGTTTTTAAAATATCAAGGGTAAGTATGGGCTGTTTACCGGGGTTTAGCAAAACATCAAACGTGATATTGATGCGGTAGTAATGCCGGCCCTTGCGCCAGGCCAGGTAAGGCTCGGATGAAATGATACCTGATGCAAAAATACCCTTAGGCTCAACCCCAACCCGGACAACATAGGCGCGGTCGCCGGGTTGGATGGTTTTATGGCTTACTACGCTCCAATTCTCTTCAAATTTTATCCCCGCCGAAACCTTTTTGATATCCTCATCCAAATCGTCCCACTTAAACTTAATGGGGTTCCAGCCAAACAAATATGCCTTCATTTATTGGTTTTTCAGGACTTGCCTAATAAATCATCCAGGCGGTTTCGTTCGGTTTGCAGTTCGCGTGCCAGTTTCTTTTCTTTTTCGTTGGCTTTGGCTTTGTAGGCTTTAAACTCTTCGTCAAGCTCATTATATAATTGGGTGCGGTATTTGGCTTCATGACCGGCAGCGCCCGAGCGCGCTATAACAATAACTGCCGCTGCGCCGAATACAACTACCAGCCCCCACATAAGCAGGTTATAGGTTGATTTATCCATCGCGATGCCCAGCAGGCTTATTTCATTAACCTTAGTGGTCGATTCGCTTAAACTTTGTCCCTCGGTTTTTGCCGCGTTTTGCAGGCTATCAATAGTTTTAGTTTGTGCCGATAGTTGGGTTCGAGCGCTCTTTAAATCGTGCCTGGCCTGGTTAAGTGTATCCATAATAATTTTATGGAACGCGCCAATCAATGGTTGCTGGTAATAATAAACCTTACTTAACAAATATTGATACTGGCCGTTGAGGCTTTTATCAGTAGGTGCATCGGGTTTGGCAATAGCGGTTTTTGAAGTATCCTTAACCGGGACAGCATAAGTTTTATGGTTCGAATCCACGGAGTGCTTAACAGGGAACCTGGAGTGGTAATAATATCCGCCTGCGGGTTTATAAGGGCCGGGCTTAGCGTAAGTTTTTACGGGCGCCTTTACAGGTTTCACTTTTTTTACCGAATCCTGTGCATGGACGGATAGGAGATGAATACAAACAAATGCAATGGTCAGTTGCAGGGCAAAAATCTTCTTCATAGTATAAAATTACACATCCAATGTTAATAAAACACGCATAAACAGCATTTATTGTTTGTTTAAGCCTGCATTACATTTACGAATGTAAGCTTTAATACGAAAATTTGCCGCTCATAGTTATATTAGCAGAATGAATATTGGAATTATTGGACTGGGCGATATGGGCAAGCTTTACGCCAAAGCCTTTGCCAAGGCTGGTTACCACGTTTCGGGATGTGATTTGCCCGAAAACCGCGCCCGATTGGAAGAGGAACTTAACCCGCTTGGCATTAAGATACTGGATAACGGTAAAGATGTAGCGCGCACCAACGACCTTGTAATTTATTCTGTTGAGGCCGATAGGTTGGAGCAAGTTGCTGCCGAGTGCGGGCCTGCTACTAAATACGGCGCTATTGTGGCCGGGCAAACCTCCGTTAAAACCCCCGAGATTGCCATATTTGAGAAATACCTGCCGGCAGATTCGAAAATTATCACTTTTCATGCCATGCACGGCCCCGGCTTTGAGCCTAAAGGGCAAAAGCTGATACTGATACCACACCGTACAGATAAGGCTGCCTACAAGCGCATGTACGACCTGTTCATAGCCGCAGGTACCGATATTGTTGAAATGGCTGATTACCACGAGCACGATAAAATAGTTGCCGATACCCAGGCTGTAACCCATGTAGGTTTCGAAAGCATGGGCACCGCCTGGAAGGCCGCGGGCTTTTTCCCCTGGGATAATGGCTCGTACGTGGGCGGGATAGATAATGTGAAGATATTAACCACGCTGCGCATATTCAGTTATAAAGCGCACGTGTATGCCGGGCTGGCCATATTAAACCCTTACGCAAAACAGCAAGTAAAGCGCTATGCCGAGTCGGAATCGGAGTTGTTTAAGCTGATGATAAAGGAGGAGGAAACCGAGTTCAGGAACAGGCTTTACCGCGCGCGCGACTTTGTTTTTCACGAAAGCCGCAAACCTATTATGCTTAATGATAAAGTGATGAAGGAGTTTTCACTATCACAAGAGACCGCAAGCCGCAAGCCTAATTCGCACTTAAGCATTTTAAGTATGGTTGATGCCTGGTACCACCTCGGCGTAAACCCGTATGATAACCTCATTTGCCAAACCCCGCCATTCCGCCTGCGTTTGGGTATTGCCGAGTATTTGTTTAAGAACGAGGATTTACTGGAAGAATCGATAGAAACCGCCCTGTACGATAAAACCATCCGTGGCGATGATCTGGAATTTCACTCGGCGGTAAGGGAATGGTCGTCCATTATCAATTTTGGCGATATGGAAGGCTATAAAAAGCACTTTAACGAAGTACAGGCATTTTTTAGCCACCGTTTAGAGGAAGGCAAAACCCAAAGCGCAGAGTTGATTAAACGGTTGATGATGGAGTAGTCCTGCGTTCCATGGCTTACCGACGTTCCACATGATTTTAAATACTGCTGATAATGAGTGGCTTGCAGGTGTTCCGCGGAACGGGTGGAACAGGTGGAACACATGGAACGGGTG
>Ga0302303_10000937_pt1 | contig 20812 bp, 20 predicted proteins | sample III_Palsa_E2_1_FD_194542 | JGI IMG/M metagenome (GOLD analysis project Ga0302303, IMG submission 194542) | Peat permafrost microbial communities from Stordalen Mire near Abisko, Sweden - III_Palsa_E2_1 | ecosystem: Environmental > Terrestrial > Soil > Palsa > Peat permafrost | place: Sweden...
CGATTTATACCCAAAATCTAATATAACTCACGCTAAGTACTGATTAATAACCATATCAAAGTACCATTTACAAATTAAAAATCGTGAATAATAGCAAATAATAAATCATTTTTTTCAAATTAATGCTTTATAATAGACACCAGGCCAGAAAATCATCGTCGCATAGCCCAATGCAACGCCAATAACCAGTATAAAAAGTATTAATACTTTATAAAGTATTAATAAAAATTCACTATCACTATACAAGTTATTATAATTTAAAGCAGGTAATAAATAATCACTGCCTAAACCAACAAAGTGATCGCGCATTATGTAGCCAATAAAAATACTAAAACAACTTAATACAAACAATGTCAATGTTTCCAAAAAAGTTATTCGATGAACAGAAAATAAAGTTTTTTTCAAACCTTGGTACGTACTGGCAAAAAATGTCCAATAAATTATTTTCATCGAATAGCCCGCCGTTAATAATGATGCTATCAAACTTAAAATAAACCCTCAAAAACTAACGCTACCTCCACTCGCTAATAAAACTTCTGGAATTAAATCTTTTGAATAAAATCCAGTTAAGTACGGAGTACCAATTAAAGCTAATGATCCAATTAAAACACTAATATACTGTACTGGCAATTGATAAAATAAACCGCCATACTTACGCATATCTTGCTAATCGGACAAAGCGTGAATAATCGAACCTGCACTTAAAAAAAGTAGAGCTTTAAAAAAAGCGTGATTAAATAGATGAAATAAACTTAAATTAAATGCAGTACACCCACATGCAAGCATCATATAACCTAGTTGACTGCATGTTGAATATGCAATAACTTTTTTAATATCATTTTGCAACAAACCAACGGTTCCAGCAAAAATTGCCGTTAAACCTCCAATAACAACTGTTAAATTTAGAATAATAATCGATAAACTATATCATAGACTTAATCTTAACAACAAAAAAACACCTGCGGTAACCATCGTGGCTGCGTGAATTAATGCCGAAACAGGGGTAGGGCCTTACATAGCGTCGGGTAATCACATATGTAAGCCTATTTGCGCCGATTTTCCAACGGAAGCGACTAATAACATCAAGTTCGACAAAACGATAAAACCGTTATTTTGCATTCATGAAGTTTGAGCCGATACAACACTAAAATCTAAACTGTTTGCATTTAAAAAAACTAACCCAGCACCTAAGATAATACAAACATCTCCAACCCTATTAACAATAACGGCCTTTAACGCCGCTTTATTAGCTTGCAAACGAGTAAATCAAAAATTAACTAGTAAATACGAACATAACCCTACACCTTATCATCCAATAAACAGCATCATTAAGTTACTCGATGATACTAGCATTAGCATAAAAAATGTAAATAACGATAAATAACTAAAAAAACGAATTACATGTGGATCATACCGCATATATGAAACTGAGTATAGGTGAACAAATAAAGAGATTGTTGTTACAACTACCAACATTACCCCCGTCACCGAATCAATTATAAAATTTCATTGAATATTACTTATCGAAAAACACCAAAGACCAAAATCAATTGAAACGGTACCCACAAACAACTTATCGCCAATCAAATTAAATCATGATAAACCGGTAGCAACGATAAGATGCCCAACTGAAACAAAAATACTACCTCGTCTACCAATTAACCGACCAAAAAAACCAACTATAAACGCACTATAAAAAGGTAAAAAAATAATCAATATATATAAATTACTTACACTCATTTTTAAATTTGTTATAGTATACAAAAAAAAACTATAACTAGGGCTTAGGAGAATCGAACTCCTTTTTTCAGCGTGAAAGGCTGCTGTCCTGCCGGTAGACGAAAGACCCTATTATAACATACTGAGCATACGCCCAAATTAATTAGTATTGTTATAATAAGTAGCGCACTCTCCCCGCATAAACAATTATACAATAAATTACTATTTTTCAGTTTATTCTCCAGCTACATATTCCTATCCAACTACCTTGTTACAACTTAATACCAGTCAGTCACCTTCTATTGATACATTGATTATTAGCATCTTAAATTAATTAATTCATAATTAATAATAGCTGTACCAATAAGTCAGAATATCCCTACCCAGCACTTGGTGGGCGATGTGTACACAAATTTGGAACATATTCACCAAACTATTCTTACATTTGATTACTAGTGATTCCGTCTTCATAATTTCGAGTTACAGAAATTAATCCGAACATTTTTTTAGATAAACTTTATTATAAATCTTTAAGATTTAAATACATTTTATTCAGTAGAACAATGTTTCACGTTCGTTGCCCAGAGTATAGACCATGATGATTTAACGTAGTTTTTAACTTCCGTAACTTTAGCAGTTAACAGCACTCTAATTAGATATTAGAATCAAAAGTCTCGCTCGTTTAAATGATACCTTTTCAGCTCATTTTTTATATAAGGATTTAACCTAACATCTTACTACACGAACTTACGATAACCATGCAGTACCATAGACCCACTAAGTAAGCCTTCAAAATCTGGTAAGATTCGTAGCGCTTTATCTCATTAAACTTCATGAACCACCACTTGTAAAATTTGCCGCCAATACCGTTGAGTTTCACTATTACATTACTTCCCAGGTGAGATGCTTAACACGTAAGTTTACCAACCCCCATACAGAGAGAATAGCAGCATCTATCGTTTACGGCTAGGATTACTAGGCTACAAAACCCTATTCAATACCCTAACTTCAGTACCTGAATGTCAGCCATACTTAAGATAAATGCCTTCGCTTTAAACATTCCTCCTAGTATAAAGATTCTACTCCTGCACTAGAAATTCCTATATCCTTTTAAGTATGCTCGCAGTTAACGTGTTTTCTTTGCGGAATAACTTCAACACAGCTATTATTTAACAAAGAACTTATGTAACCATCTTCATACCCTTAACACCCAATTAATACGAATAACGTTTGCTCCTTCTGTATTCCCGCGGCTGCTGGCAAAGAATTGCCCAGAACTCGCAAATTAAATTACAACATTAATTAACTTAATCGCTCGGTTTACAATATACACATCGTCTTCCCTACTCAATGTCGCCGGATCAGATTTATTTATCCATTGTCCAGTATTCTGCAATTCAGCCTATAGTATTAGTATAGATTTGACCTTATTTCAGTTCAATTGTGGCTGATCGTAAGTCTCTCACCAGCTAAGGATTTTCGGCTTTTAAGAAATAGAATAAAAATCCTAAATCCTTGGTAGGCTATTACCAGCTACCAGCTACCTTTATTTAATCCTCAACGTTTTTGTTAACTAGCAATTTTATTTTTATGAATTATTCCTTTGGATCACCCCGGAGCTAGATTGTTAAATATAACGTTTATTATTCACCCGTTCACAACTAAAAATTTATTTTTAGTTATTATTAGAATTTGTCAAACACATTGATAACGTTCATTCGAAGCCAGGTTCATAACTCGCCCAACTTGCTAAAAAATTTATAAATTAGAAATTTAAACAGCGTCCGAATAGAACCTCCGTACCTAAGCATTACGATACAGTAAAAGATTTCAGCGGGGAAGGAATCGAACCTTCATCTTTTGAGTACAAGTCAAATATTCTACCACTGAACTACCCACCGTAATATCAGAAATACTTATACCGGTCGGATAAGATTTGAACTTATATTTTTAATTTTGGAGACCAATGTTTTTCCTTTTAAACTACCGACCGTTAAATAAAATTAATTCAAATCCGGCTGGAAAGGATTCGAACCTATAACTTTGATTTTGAAGACCAATGCTTTTCCATTAAACTACCAGCCGTTATTAACGAAGAAGCCACTACACTAATTTTTTAATTATTACTTTAATTAACACATCATATAACGCTTCACGTATAGCGCTATCATTTAACGAAATTTCTTCTAATATAGCGGAAACTTGATATTTTGGATCAACAATAGTTTCAGCTAATAAGTCTTTAAATTTTGATACTTTGTCTACTGGAATATTGTCAAGATACCCTTGAATTACGGAATATATAAGTATTAACTCATGATCAAGTGTTAAAGGATTATAAGGATCTTGATTTAAAACCTCAACAATACGTGCTCCACGTCTCAACGTGAATTGTGTAGCTTCATCAAGCTCACTTCCAAAAGAAGCAAAAGCTTCAACTTCCCTATATTGAGCCAACTATAATTTTAACGATCCTGCCATGCTTTTCATAGCTTTAACTTGGGCAGCAGAACCAACACGACTTACAATTAAACCAACATTAACAGCTGGTCGAATACCTTTATAAAACAATTCTCCTTATAAAAAAATTTGACCATCAGTAATACTGATAACGTTGGTCGGAATATAAGCTGAAACATCACCAGCTTGTGTTTAAATAATAGGCAGGGCTGTTAAGGACCCAGCTCCAAAATCATCAGATAATTTCGCTGCACGTTATAATAATCTAGAATGTAAATAAAAAACATCGCCGGGAAAAGCCTATCTACCTGGAGGGCGGCGTAATAATAAAGACATTTGTCGATAAGCGACAGCATGCTTACTTAAGTAATCATAAACAACCAATGCATGCAATGCGCGATCTCTAAAGTATTATCCAACTGCACACCCTGTATAAGGAGCTAAATATTGTAAGCTAGCCGCATCCGAAGATGTCGCCGAAACAACCGTAACATTTCCAAATGAGTTTGCTTTTTTTAAGCGATCAACAATATCCGTTACTGTTGAGCATTTTTGTCCAATTGCAACATAAACACAATAAAGAGAATCATATGTATCTGTTTCAAAAATATCTTCAAAATGCGGTACAACTAATTCAGAAATTAAGCTTACATCAATATCAGAGTCTACAACAGAATCATCTGCAAATTCTTGGGAGTCACTACCAACATTCAGATCTTGTGATGTTAAGGTCTCACCATTATCACTAATAATATCTGCGTACGTTTCTTTTAACGATTGAAATAAATCTAATGCATCATTTTCATTAATGCTTTGAACTGTAATGTCGGGCAGAACATTATCCGAAATATTAACTAATAAATGATTATTAATAATTGTATCAATAGCAATAGTTGTTTTACCTGTTTGTCTATCACCAATTATTAACTAACGTTGCCCACGACCTATCGGAATCATTGCATAAATAGCTAAAATTCCAGTTTGCAAAGGTTCATGTACACTTTTTCGCGTAATAATACCTGGCGCCTTAATATCAACATCTGCGTATTGTTAAGCAACTATGTCATCACCACCATCAATACTATTAACCAAACTATAAACAATACGACCTAAAGTATTAAACCCAACTGGCACGCTAATTAAAGAACCACCACGAACAGCAATATCGCCTTGCTTAACGCTAGTTTCCGTAGCAAAAATAACAACTTTTACAAATTTTTTTTCAATATTAAGAGCAATACCTGAAACATCGTTATTAATACGTACTAATTAACCTGCAGCAACATTATAAAGCCCATTAACAGTCGCAATACCATCCGCTATCGATACTACGGTTCCGTATTAATCAAAGTCTAGTAAGTTGTTATTAGTATTATTTAAGTTTTCTAAATTACTCAAATTAAATGACATTAATAAAACAACTTACGTAACAACGGTTTAGCCCAGGGGGGTTTGAACCCCCGCATGACGGTTTCAAAGACCGTTGCCTTACCAACTTGGCTATGGGCCAAAAACTATTTGGAAAATAATTTTTAGTTAATTAAAATCGATTATTTTACACACCTACCGCAAAAAATATTTTTTCCACCTTAAAATTTCAAGGTTTCACTCATAAACTAACCCAAATACTAAAATTATAATAAATGAAATCACAATCTCATGGCTTCATACTGAAAATAATCATAAATTTAAAGACCACGGTATTAAGTACACAATCTCTAAATCAAAAATAATAAAAAGAATTGAAACAATATAAAAATGAATTTCAAAAGGTGTCCTCGGCGCACCAAAAGGCATAAACCCGCATTAATAACCTTTAACTTTTTAGTTATATAAAGATTTAGGAGCTAATAAATAGCTTAAACAGATCATTAATCCCGCTAAAATTCCACAACAAAATATAAATATTACCATAGTTAAAGAAAAAATATAACCTACTATTTTTAATCAAATAATCCCTTTTTATTAAGACAATAGATATTTTTCACTAAAACAACAAACAAAACTTCAATAGTTACAAAAACGACCTAAATAGTATATGAATAAAGGTCACCCAAGCAGTGGAAATACAACTAAAACTGTAATCCAGCTATGCGCATAAACCGCTTCCCTAAAATCACGCGTTTGAAAATAACGTCTTGTCGGTGTAAATCACATAATTTTTATAAAACGAAGATAATAAAAAGTACTAATAACGCTGGTTACCATAGTGGCTACAAGAACAATAACAATAATCGCAGCGTATAATGTTAAATAAGTATTATAAGAATTTATCAGTTCGTCCATTAAAGAAACTCAAATAAAATATTTGCTAATAAAACCAATAAGCGGTGGCAACCCCCCCATTGAAAAAATAACTAACGTTAATAATGATTTATTCATATTGTCCCCAAATACAAGATCAATTAGATACCAACCTTCCGAATTTTCGCGGGTTAAGATAATTGAAAAAACTAATAATGACCAAATATAAGTTATTAGATAAAACATAGAAGCTTGTAACCCAATATAATTATTACAACTCAAACCTAAAATCATAAAACCCATTTGATTAATTGATGCATACCCCATAAAACGTTTTAATGATCCTTGCGTTAACGCACCAATACAGCCAATAACAACACTAATTAAACCACTAAGCAACAATAGTGTTGATGTTCGTTCAGCTCATACCGGATGAATAAAATGCAAGTTTCAAAAATAAAAAAGATGGAACCCAATCGGCAGTTTTACGCCTATATTTAACAAACCTATTGTCGCTCAAGAAATACCTTGGTAAACATCGGGTAAAACTAAATGAAAAGGAAATAGCGCTAATTTATATAAATAGGCTGAGAGAATACAAACTAGCAATACCGCATAAAGAGTTGTAATAAAATTTAAGTCACCTGTCAAAACACCTAGTTTAATATATATAAAATCAATGCTATGAATCGATAAATACTCGATTGAAGTACCGTAAGCAAACAACGCAGACGAAATACTCCCAAACAAGTAGTATTTAATAGCTGCCTATGCATTTCCAGCTGTTCCTCCAGAAGCAAGAAGACCATAACTAACTAAGCTCAACGCTTCCAAACACACATATAAACTTAATAAATGCGACGTATCAAGTAAAAGCATACCAAATAATAATAACATTAACGCATACTTACTTAAATAGCCTGATAAAAACTTACTAAAAAGCGCAGCCATTACAAAAATGATTAATATAAATTTTCCAAATACAGAATATTCCGTACTAACAAATAGTGATCATCGATCAACCCCCATAACACCATGGCAAGTATTTCAATAGTCCTTATATCAAAAATATAAAACAATAATAATTAACAGACGTGGTATCCCTAAGCTAGTTAACTTATCTGAATCATCCTGCCCATCCCATTTTAAAAATAAAAATCAACACAGTAAACTTACTGCAAGTACCGCTGAAGCTAAAAATTTAAAAGAAAAAGATAACTCTGTGGATAAAAACAATGGAGAACTTGACAAAATACTATCGGCATTCATCGGTGAAAATAAGTCGTATTCAAAAATTAGGACGGTTCCATTTTGTATAGCACACATTTTGGTAATTAACAAGCTAAGCATATTTTGCATTTATAAAAATTTTTGAAGCATAAAAAGTTAATCCCTTAGATCGGACTCGCAACAACACTGTATGGATTTTAAGTCCATCGCCTCTACTTTTGGGCTACTAAGGGTATTACAAATTACTCCTGATGAGATTCGCACTAATACTTTATAAGTTCTAAGCATATCGCCTCTACTATTGGGCTACAGGAGTTTGAAATTTTACCTTTGATGAGATTCTCACTAACACTTTATAGATTTTGAATCTATCGCCTCTCTTATTGGGCTACAAAGGTTTAATATTACCCTACTTTACTACTTTACTACTTTAAAAGCTATTCCAAAATATCGGGATAATCATTTAAATCGTAGGCAACTACGCGAATAGGCATAAAACTATGTCTTAAACCACATAACTCAGAGCATTGGCCATAGAAAACACCGGTCCGTAATATAAATAAATTTATTTCATTTAAACGACCCGGACATGCATCTGTCTTAACCCCAAAACTTGGAACCGCTCAACTATGCAAAACATAACTAGATGAAACTAAAACACGTATTTGCATTTTTATTGGTAAAAATAACGAATTATCTACAGTTAATAAACGTAAATCACCCGCTACTAAATCATCTTCTAAAACCATATAACTATCAAAATTTTGGTTAATAATTTTACCATCATTTTTAAAATCACTATTTTCATAGCTTCAATACCATTGGTGCCCAATTGCCTTTATGGTTAAACAAGGATTATTCGATTCATCCATTGCATAAAGTAAGGCAAAGGACGGAACAGCAATAAAAATTAAAATTATTGCTGGAATAATTGTTCAAACGATTTCTAACACTGTGTGATGTGTTATCATTAAAGGTAAAGCCTTATTCCGTGCACTATTAAATCAAAAAATTGTACGCGCCAAAATTCACATAATAAAAACTATAATAAGAATTAAAAAAAACATAATATCATGATGTAAATCAATTATACCCTACATTATAGGTGTTGCAGGATCTTGGAAACTCAATTGTCATGGTTATGCATAGTCTAAAAGCGCTATTGGTAAAAATTTTTTCTTGTTAATTAATTTACTACGAATAAACTTCGGAGTATTTCGACGTCACGGTGAATTTCTACCACCACCATCTTTGCCTGTAATTACACGAAAAACAATATACAAAAATAAAATAGTAGCAACAATTGAAATAATTGATCCAAATGAAGAAACTTTATTTCAACCTGCAAAAGCATCAGGATAATCAGAAATTCTACGCGGCATACCTGCTAAACCAAGAAAATGCATTGGAAAAAAAGTAATGTTAACCCCAATAAAAAAAACTCAAAAATGAATTTTTCCAAGCATTTCATTATAGCTATGCCCAGTAATTTTTTCAATTCAATAATAGAACCCAGCAAAAATACCAAATACAGCACCCATAGATAAAACATAATGAAAATGAGCAACAACATAATAAGTGTCATGTAAAGCAATATCCAAACCTGCGTTCGATAAAATAACACCTGTTAAACCCCCACAAGTAAATAAAAAAATAAAACCCAATGCAAATAACAATGGAGTATTTAATTCTATATTACCACCTCATAAAGTTGCTAATCAATTAAATATTTTAACACCTGTCGGAACAGCTATTATCATAGTAGCAGCAGTGAAATAAGCTCTAGTGTCCACGTATAAACCAACTGTGTACATATGATGGGCTCAAACAATAAAACCCATAACCCCTATAGTAATCATCGCTCAAACCATACTAGTATAACCAAAAATAGGTTTTCCCGAAACCCCTTAAACGACTTGACTAATAATTCCAAATGATGGTAAAATTAGTATATAAACTTCAGGATGTCCAAAAAATCAAAATAAATGTTGATATAAAACTGGATATCCACCACCACTCGGATTAAAAAAACTTGTATTAAAATTACGATCACTTAACAGCATTGTGATTGCACCTGCTAAAACCGGCAGTGATAACAGTAATAAAAACGCAGTAATTAAAATTGATCAAACAAATAAAGGCATTCGGAACAATCTCATACCACCAGTTCGCATATTAAGAATTGTAACAATAAAGTTAATAGCACCCCCAATTGAGCTAATACCCGCAATATGTAAACTAAATATAGCCATATAAACCGCATAGCCTGGGTGTCCTATAATACCACTTAACGGCGGATAAACTGTCCACCCGGTTCCAACCCCAGCATTAACAAAACTTGAGTTCAATAATAAAAATAAACTAGCCGGCAATAACCAAAAACTTAGGTTATTTAATCGTGGAAAAGCCATATACGGAGCACCTATTAAAATAGGAACAAAAATATTACCAAAACCACCAATTAAAATAGGCATAACCATAAAAAAAATCATAATAAAAGCGTGTGTTGTGACAATCGTGTTATATAGCTGTAAATTATTACCTAAATATTTATTACCAGGTTGCGCTAACTACAATCTAATAACAGCTGATAAAGCAGTACCTAAAACACCACAAGAACCTCCGAATATCAAATATAAAATACCTATATGTTTATGATTTGTTGCATACAACCATTGATTTTTTCAATTTTTTCAACTAAACTTTACATTGCTATAAAGTGATGCACTACTAGTTGAGGTATTACGAGATGGCATCCCATCTAAGGCCTTATTAGCCACAATATTTTTTTTTGTTATAGTCATTTTTTTCATAATTTTTAATAAAGATACAATGGTTTCAAAAAGGTAATGAACCTTAAGCTACTCTATAAGTAATTGAAACAAAAATTATAATACACCCCTCGCAAAAAAAACATAACCTTTTTACGAATAGCTACCAACATCAAACACGAACAGTAAAAATACCATATTTAGTATTAACCATTGATTGGGTTACTTCGATTGGATGCGAAATAGTATGCAATGGTAAATGCCTAGGTCCGATAAAGTAATTCCGAGTTCGTAATGATCCCGCTAATTTTCCCGTTATTTTAATCCGTAAAATAATTGGATTAACAAGCAGTTTTAAAAAATACCGTCGAGCATGTGTTATAACAACTTTTTGTAATTTACGCAAATTATTAATAAGCGATCGCTGTTTTTTTTTCGCAGCGTTCCGGGCAAGCATCACCCCAATCAAATAGCTTATTATATTGCTATTAGCTTGACGGGTTAAAACAAATAAATGCAACAAAACAGCATCAACTGAGTGTTTTAAAAACTTTATACTACGTAAAAAATTACCAAGCTCGTTGTTTTGCGATAACCGTCAATACGACATTTTTTGCATATCTTTATAGGTATTAAAAATGTTAATTAACGAAATACTACGAATACCATTTTGATCGGTTTTCGAAAAAATAGAGCTTAACTCCCAGGCCACTAACCCCGGAATACAGTACCTAGTTACATAACGGCAATAATTCCGAAATTTTATAAACCGATTGCGCCGTTTTTTTCGGCGACCTCCAAAAAATAAAATGCGTTTACGTCATGCGCTATAAAAACGCCGAGTGTAACGAAACATTTTTTTTGTAAATAGGTTTGTCTTGGAATTCTTTACAGTTTCTTTTTTACGATCTATCCCATAAAAACGTAACCAACGTAATTGTGGTGGATATGTATCCCGTTGTTTATTTTGAAAAAATCCAACACGTTGTTTACCCCTAAAAAATCATGCGCGTCGTTTTTTTTTACCTGACAGCTCCTTTCAAGTATCTGACCGCTTAAAATAATTTGTTTGTTGATTTAAACCAGTTTTCGCTCCTTTTTTACCTCAAAAAAAATTTGTTTTACTAAAATACCGACGCCCCAAATGACTCGTAATAAAACGATTCACAAAATTTTGTTTTGTTTTTTTTTGTCGCCATGGTTTATTAATCCGTAAAATAAATTTTTTTTTCAAACGGAATTTTTTACTTTTAAACTTTTTTTTTCGTAACCGCCTTTTTTTTAAAAGCAAAGTTCGCCAACTAGCCTGCTCATTGCTTTTTAACAAACTATTTTTTCGTCTTTTTTTTTTATTAAATACCGATTTATCTTTTTTTTTACTTTTAAAAAGCAAATTATAAAAAAATCGTTTTTTAAATGACCCAACATAGCGACCTAAGGGCTTTTTTCCTAACTGAAAAAAAACATGTGAATCTTTATACAGCTTTTGTAAAATTCAAAAAGGCGTTGACGCCAATTTTTTATCTTTAAATCAAAACAACGCATTTAATCTTTCTATATAAAACTTTTTTTTTAATTTAGTTAGTTGTTTCTTTTTTAGTCTGTCGTTTGACTTACTACCCCGCTTATTACGGGGTGAAACAGCTACTGTTTTTACAACTTTAAAATCAGCATCGATAACATTCTTATTATCCGAAAACTTTTGTTTTTTACTTTGATGAACTTTTTTTTTTGCGTATTTTTGCGGAAACTTCAAGAACATTTTTAAAAAAATTTTTTCTTTTCGAACCGCCAAATTTCGACGTTTTTTTATTCTATCAGCATAGAAGTACGGTTTAATATTTTTTTTATTTAAAAGTCGATACTGCGAATCTATTTTAAATAAATTAGTATATTTTTTTTGCCTTTTATTCTTTCGCAAAAAAACTTTTAAGTTTTTTCGTAACCTTCTATGGTGCTTACGATAACTTTTTGACTTATAAACACGTTGAAATCATTTATAAAAAATGATTGTAAATTTTGAATTCACATTTTTCATACGTATTGGAAAAATTTTTAGTTTTAATAACTCTTTACTTAAACGATTTTGCGGATCTACTACTGAATTATCGATAAGCGGTCACAGTTGGCCATCTAAACCTTGTGTAACACCTTGACGGATAACTATCGGATTTTTTAAATTACTTGTACTCATTTTTTAAATAACACAAAAAACATGGTCGGGGTGGGTTCTGCCCCCACGATCGTTATTAACATTTGATTTACAGTCAAATCCCTTGGACTAACTTGGATACCCGACCATGTCTTTTTACAATATACTTAAAAACGTAATCGACATAAAACACGTTCAACAGCCAACGGATGCGCTAAAAAACGTAAAAACTGAGGGGTGTACTTTGCTACTACCGAATAATCTAATTTTCGATAAATAACCCACGCATGAACCCGTTTACTGTACTCAAAAAATTTTGGTCAAACAAATTTATTACGTTTTCGTCAAAAACGCCGAAAGTAAACACGTCGTAAATAGTTTATTTCTAAGCTATCCCCTACCCTAACGACTTTTTGTAATTCAAACATGTTTGCTACGATGCTCCCATTTATAATTAAACCTTTCCGTTTTATAAGTTTTTCACAAGCGGCACGATTACGAACTAATCTTGTATAAAATAAAATTAAGTCCCATCGCGATAAAACATTATATAACAAATTAGAAACATGGTCTTGTGCAAAATACCGCCGTTTAAAATTTCGATTAATTAAAAATCTAATTCGATCTTTTGGAGTACACAATTTCCATGATAAAAAATCTAATAAAATTTTACGTGTATTAAAATCTTTCAGTACTTTTAGTCGTCTTACTGACAATTGATACGTGTTTAAAAACTCAGCTTTTTTTCAAACTTTCGCAGATTTACGATTAAAACGTCAACGTCTAAGCACTCGTCTTTTTTTTAATCATTTTTTCCGTTTTCCATACTTTCGTCAAACTTGACTAAAAACCAGAGGTTTTAATCAATACCTAAAATACGGTATATTATTAGCTTTAACCAAACTTTTTTTAATCGAATTTTGCGACATAAAACTGTTTTTTTTATAAGACAAAAATTTTCCAAGCATTTTTTAACAATAATACCACACGTATCAACAGCAAAATTAAACCCGCTTCCCTCAAACTAAAAAAGTATTTAGGTAATTTAAACAACCGAGTTCTTATGAGAGCGGTTGATATAGTATAAAGTAAAACTAACAATCAAATTTTTAAATTAACCGAACAGGATTAAAAAAGCCATCATTAGACCAAACAAAGCAATTGCTTCTGTAAGAGCAAAACCTAATAAGGCGTATGTAAATAGTTGTTTTGTTAAAGAAGGGTTACGTGCGATTGATAAAGTTAAACTGCTAAAAACGATCCCAATACCAACACCTGCACCAGCTAAACTGATTGTAGCTAACCCTGCACCAATTAATTTCGAGGCTTTTAATAACATATACACGATCCTCGAAATTATACCCCATTAATACCACAAAATATTAAATTAAGGTTTTTCTGTAACATTCTTACCTCGAGCCCTCCTATTAAAAAATAAATTATTATTTTTTATTAGCAATCAGCCCCGGGCGTGAAACATCTGTTGCAACAACAATCGTAATAAACAATAAAAAACCAATTAGTAAAACTAATTGCCCATAATATGAGTAAAGTGTCTGGCTTATTACCAATACGTCACCTTGATTACGATAAACATTAAAAAATAGTGTGTTAGCAGTATTTTTTAATAACAAAAATCGTTCTGAATTTGTAAATGCTATAAATCAACTAATAATGCACCAAAAATAAATAACAAATTGAATAAAACGACGACGTGAACTTTTTGATATTTTTTTATACTGTTTTATATCTAAAAACATGATTACGTATAAAAATAACATTGTAATAGCCCCAACATATACAATTATTAAAACTGCACTAATAAAATAAATTTGCAACCTTGAAAAAAATACCGCACTCATAACAAAAGTTGTAATTAAAGATAATAATGCGTTGATAGTTTGTCGACAAAATAATGCACTTAATGCACTTACTAACACCCCACTTAAAATTAATAGGTTAAACATTTATTTTACATAATCAAAACCCTTCATAACACAAATACACTAATAAACTGTCGGGGCCAGAATCGAACTGACGCCCACGGGGCATGAGCCCGTTATACTACCACTATACAACCCGACAATCTAAAATAAGCATTAGCTAAGTTTTAATAATAACATTAAAATAAGCAGATAAATACAAGAATTGTAATTTTTTATCTTCCAAAATACTTTCTTGTGATAAAAAAGAAACACTAAACGAAGGATTTTCAATATAATCAAATCATGATAAATTCGGATATGCATTGTAAAAGTTGGTACATCAATCAACTCTAATTAAAAATTCGTTTGCGCTAGTTATTTTTGCAGTAACAGAATTTCAATTCGCAATAAAAAATGCTAAATCAAAAAAATAAGTACCATAAATTTGGTTAAACGAACTCCCAAAAAACGTATACAGATGCTTAAACTTTAAATAGTCTTTTTTTGCTTTTAATATATTATTTTTGGATAGCGACAGAATACAGGACGCTGCATACCCAGCTCCAATAGCAAATGAGTCACTAACCGAAACTACAAATAACTTTTTATTTAACCATAAAGCATTTGCCTGAATTTTTAACGAAAGACGACTTAAATGCACATTAGATAGTACACAATTACGCATTAAACCCATTAACTTTAGTTTTGCAATTTTGAGGATCAACACCATCATTCAACATGTTATACCTTTCCAAATCAATTGTTCCGGTTTTACGATATCCAAAAATTATCAGCCCAAACCCAATAGCAACCTCAGCAGCGGCAATAGCAAGTAAAATTAAAACAATACTAAGCCCATCTAAAATTTGTAAATACACAAAACCTAATAAAAAATTTCAATTTGAAGCTAATAAACACAACTCAATACCAATTAAAATTCGTATTATATTATGACTGTTGTAAACAACTGCTACCATTCCGATAAAAAATAAACTTCCTGAAAAATAAAAAAGATTAAGCATATTTAAAAATAATCTAAAACTTAGGTAATCATAAATAAAGCATCAGCTTTTACCAATTCAGCGGCAAAATAAAAAATAATACCAACAAAGAATAACATATAACCTAAGCCTAACGGCAATATCGTTTCTCAGCCAATTAACATTAACTGATCATACCGATAGCGTGGTAAACTGGCGCGCAGTATGACGAATAACGCACTCATGAATAAAACTTTTATGGTATACGTTAACAAATTAATAAACGATCAAAAAAAAAAAGAATAACCCCCTAAAAACACGTTAGTTAAAAAAATTGATAATAAAAACATGTTACTATACTCACCTAAAAAAAACAAAGCAAATACTAAAGAAGAGTACTCAACGTTAAATCCTGCAACAAGCTATGCTTATGCCTATGGTAAATCAAATGGAGTACGATTAGTTTAAGCCAAAACAGTTATAATAAATAAAATAAAAATTGGAAATAACGGAAATGCTAATCAAATGCCGGTAGTTGCTTGGTAGCTTATAATCGACGCCATGTCAAGAGAACCAGTACACATCGCGACTGGTAATATAAGTACGCCCATTGAAACCTCATATGAAACCATTTGTGCAGTTGAACGAATCGAACCTAAAAAAGCGTAGCGTGAGTTACTCGATCAGCCACTTAAAATTATCCCATATATACCAACCGATGATGTAGCAAAAAATAATAAAAGATTAAAACCTGTATCTGAAACGGCATTACCAAGATTTAAAAACGGCATAAAACCTCAATTTAATAAGCTAACAAAGAAGGTAAGGAAGGGAGCGAATAAAAATAAACCTTTATTCGCTTTCGCTGGTAGTATAATTTCCTTTCCTAATAGTTTTAAACCATCTGCAACTGGTTGTAGTAACCCATAAAAACCAGTAACGTTAGGCCCACGTCTTCGTTGAATCGATGCAATTAACTTCCTTTCCGCCAAAGTAAAAAAAGCAACTACAACCAACGTTCCTATCAACGTGGTAACGCCTATCGCTATTCACATAATCATCTTCATAAATTATAACGCTATTAAGTATACTTAAACTTTCGCATGCATACACCAAAACCAAATAAAAGTCTATTTTCAAAAAAAAATATTAAAGCTACCCCCCACTCCACAGCCGAAAACTCTGCGAAATAGCTACTTATTCAATTAATTAAAACACTATATTCTCACCATGAAGCTACAAACATTTTTATTACCCAATATAAAATATGAAATCAGGATTTGCCAAACGCATATTTAACTAAATTACCAAAATCCGAAAATGCAATAAAATATACTCTTAATTTATACTAAATTAAAGTAAATAAAAAACAATTATTTATGCGCCCCATAAAAATAATTTTCACTTTCCTATAAAAGCACACAGGTCGTCTACTGGAATTGAACCAGTGTATTAGGATTCACAATCCTAAACTTTACCACTAAGCTAAGACGACCTTTCATAGTTTAAAATAATTAATTTTTAAGATCCTCAGCAATAAATAAAAATATACAAAAATAGTCAAACAACATCAACAAAATGTCAATACCAACTTGCTACTTAAAACCCAATATGTCTTGTTATTGAAAAATGACCTAATAATAGACGAAAATAAGCAACTAAAAGCATAATTGTCCCAATAATAACATGCAACCCATGAAATCCTGTAGCCATATAAAAAATTGAACCATAAACACTGTCATTAATTGAAAATGTAGCTAACCCATACTCAATAAATTGTAATCAGCTAAATAAAATACCATATAAGCATGCTAAAAAAAGACCTGTAGCAGCATCAAGTGTTAACCCAGCAATAATTGCACGATGTGCCCAAACCGTACAAATACCAGATGACAACAGTATAATGGTATTAGCTAACGGTAAATGCCATGGATTTAACGTTTCAATTCCTACCGGTGGTCAAACACATCCAATGCCCACCGCAGGTGCAACACTAGCATGAAAAAACGCTCAAAAAAAAGAAAAAAAAAACATAACCTCTGAAACAATAAATAATACCATACCCAACTTTAAACCTTTTTGAACCCGAATAGTATGTCAGCCAATTCGTGCTTAAATGATGATGTCCCAAAATCAAATTACTAAAAAATTAATCAGTAATAAAACTGTTCCGCTTAATACATAATAGTTGGGTGTAAAAAATATAAAAAATGCAGTATTTGAGGTAGGGTTGTGAAGTAAATAGGCTGTTATATTAGCGATTAGACCAATAAGAATTGAAACAACAATAGGTAAGTACGACGGTGATACAATATGAAATGGATGTTGCGCATTAATAGATTTTTTTCCATTGACTAGCATTTGAAAATTAAAAACATCTTTTGCTACCCATTTATTTAATGGCTTTTTAAAACATCATTTATATAAAGTGAAACCAGCACACTAAATACATACGCTTGTAAAATACAAATTAAGATCTATAAAAAGCTAATCACAAATAAAGTGACTAACGGTGCAATTCCTAAAAAACCAAAAAAACCAACACCGACAATTGACCAAACAAACGACCCAAGTATTTTAGATAACGCATGCCCAGCTAGCATATTAGCAAATAAACGAATTGACAAACTAAGAACCCGTACATTATATGAAATTAACTCTAAAATAATTAAAAACCATGACATCGCCAAAGGGGAGCCTGACGGTAAAAAAATACCGGCCAACTTCGAATTTTGCACAACAAAAGCAATAATATTTAAACCACAAAATGACTGCATCCCAAAATATAAGGTTGTCAGCGCTAAACTAGTCAATGTTAGACTGTAAGGTATTAATCCAAATAAATTAAATAAACAAATTACCGTAAACAACGTAAACATATAATTACTATAGCCAAGAACGGGTGTTAACGTGTCACTACTTACACTAATGTAACTTTTAAATCCACTATACAGCGATTTTAAATTGACGGAATATAAAAAATTTAATACCACTAAAAAAATACTAATAACACTAACAATAGTTGTTATTAAATAATTTGAAAAATAGCAACCCAGACCAAGTATTAAAAACTGATCTATGGGATTATTAATAAAAACTACCATTACGTGAACACACAATTAACGATCAACTTCACCAAATACGATATAAGAAGTACCAATAATAGTAACAATATCCGCTAATAAATGATTTTTTGCCAAAAACTTCATACCCTGCAAGTGTAAAAACCCAGGAGATCGCACCTTAACCCGATAAGGTTTATTTAGACCATCAGAAACTAAATAGACACCAAATTAACCTTTTGGTGCTTAAATACTGCTGTACGTATCATCATTTGCCAACACAAAACCAGCCGTATACAACTTAAAATGATGAATCAAAGCTTACATCGAACCTTTCATTTCAACGCGTGGTGGCGAAACAAACTTATAGTCAGCGATTTTAATCGGACCAAAAGAAATAGAATTAATGCACCACTCAATTATTTTTAAACTCTCTCGCATCTATGCAATACGAATTAAATAACGATCAAAACAATCACCGTTTTGACCAATTGGAATATTAAAGTTAATTTCGCTATAAACTTCATAGGGTTGATTAATACGTAAATAATTTAAAACACCAGAGCCACGTACCATAACTACTGAAAACCCTCAAGCAATAGCTTTCCTAGCCGAAACACAACCAACATTTACAACACGATCACGCCAAATTCGATTTGCACTTAAAAGTTCTTAAATCTCCTCAATTCTTGAATTAAACGAATCAATAAATTTATGAATATCCCCAAGTAAGCCTTTTGGTAAATCTTGCGCAACACCCCCAACCCGAAAATAGTTTGCATGCATACGTGCACCACTAACTCTTTCATAAAATTCTAACAGTTTCTCGCGTTCCTAAAAACCTCATAGAAATGGGGTTAAAGCTCCAATATACATGGCGTGGGTCGTTATAGCCATTATATGATTAAGTAAACGCGTTATTTCCGCAAATAAAACTCTAATTATTTGCGCGCGTCGCGGAATTGTTAAGGAACCTAATTTTTCTATTGCCAATACAAAACCATGCTACTGTTCCAACATCGAAACATAGTATAACCGATCAAAGTACGGAATTCCTTGTAAGTACGTTTTTTGCTCTAAAAGTTTTTCAGTTCCCCTATGTAACAAACCTATGTGTGGATCAGCGTTTAGCACTTTTTCACCACGTAAATCAAGTATTAAACGTAAAACGCCATGAGCAATAGGGTGTTGAGGACCAAAATTTAAAGAATAATGTTGTAAATCCGAAGAATGCTTTGCACCAAAAAAATTTTTCATTAGCGTTTATCAACCTTATCGACAGTAGCGTTATGATACTTATCATTCAATTTCCCCAAATAAGGTATAATAACTAAAATATGAATAAAATAATACAATGTCAAACATTGAGTTATTACCATTGTTTCACTTACCGGAGTTCGCCCTCCAAACCAACCTAAAAGACAAACAACAACTATAAAAATAAAAAAAGATAATCCATACCAAATCGTTAATTTATTAGATGTTTCGCGTTTGCTATCAACAAATGGAAAGAAAAAAAGACATAACATACTTAACCCCATAAAAATAGCACCACCTAACTTATCTGGTATTGATTTTAAGATCGCATAAAAAATTAAAAAATATCACTCAGGAACTATATGCCGAGGCGTAACAGTCGGACTCGCTGCTATATTATTATCAGGATGACTAAACATATTTGGTGCATAACAAACAACCAAAAGCAATGTTGTGATAACAAAAACAACACCTAAAATATCTTTCCATATATAGTACGGTGAAAAATGAATAGCATCATTCCCAGTCAATACCCCTGTAGGACTCGATGAACCAACTGAATGTAATAGTAAAATGTGAACAATTGCTAACGCCGCAATAATAAACGGTAATAAATAATGCAAACTATAAAAACGTGTTAAAGTCGCATTGTTAATAGCAGGGCCGCCTCAAATTCACTCAACAATAGGCTTTCCAACTACAGGAATAGAAGAAATAATATTCGTAATAACTGTTGCGCCTCAAAAACTCATTTGCCCTCAAGGTAAAACATAACCTAAAAAAGCAGTCGCAGCCATTAGAATAAAAATAACAACCCCGGAAATTCAAACATATTGACGCGGATAACGATAAGAACGATAATACAATCCACGAGCCATGTGCGCATAAATTAAAATAAAAATAAACGACGCACCGTTCGCATGCATATAACGAATGGTTCAACCGCCAGATATGTTACGCATCAAGTGCATTACACTGTCGAACGCAATATCCATTTGCGGGCAATAATACA
>Ga0302303_10000938_pt1 | contig 20800 bp, 18 predicted proteins | sample III_Palsa_E2_1_FD_194542 | JGI IMG/M metagenome (GOLD analysis project Ga0302303, IMG submission 194542) | Peat permafrost microbial communities from Stordalen Mire near Abisko, Sweden - III_Palsa_E2_1 | ecosystem: Environmental > Terrestrial > Soil > Palsa > Peat permafrost | place: Sweden...
GAGTGTTGCATGGTCAGATTGCCCCGGAATACCTGGTCAGGCCTCCCGGAACGCCCTGGTCAATTAGCGGCGGAACACATTTCCATGTTGCCGCGGAACGTCTGATCAATTTCAGCGGTATACCCAGCCTGACATTGCTCGAATACCCCACCGCTACCCTGTTGGATATCCAGCCGCTCCTGTTAGACAGGACCTATCGGAATATGGTGTTGCTCTATACCGATAATCCGGCGATTCTATCCTTCTGGCACAATGAATATGATAGTTATACCAATTCATTCAGGACGGAAGCCATTATGCCGATATTGAACAAGATCGGCGTCTTTTCGGCCAATGCCATTTTGCGGGAAATTGTCGGGCAGCAGGAAAGCATTTCATTGGAGGAGATCATGAATACCGGAAAAATACTTGTCTGCAATCTCTCCAAAGGCATTATCGGCGAAGACGTATCCCAAATCTTAGGGAGCCTTTTGGTAACAAGCATTCAAACTGCCGCCATGCGGAGGGCGAAAATAGCGGAGCATGAGCGACAGAGTTTTATGGTCTTTATCGATGAGTGCCATTCGTTTATTACGACATCATTTGCAACCATGTTGTCAGAGGTTCGCAAATATAAAATTTCACTCTACCTTACTAATCAGTATTTAGAGCAGTTGCCGGAAGATGTTCGCAGTGCCATATTAGGCAATGTTGCATCAATCATTTGTTTCAGGCTCGGTACTGCTGATGCCAAAACAATGGCAGATGAATTTTATCCGGTGTTCGCGACTGACGATTTTATCAACCTGCCGAGATTCAACATCTATTTAAGACTGCTGATTGATGGCACGGCTTCGCGTCCATTTAGCGCCGTAACAATTCCTCTGCCATAGTTTTTCTTTGTTGGCTGTCCTGTTCTGCAAACACAGAGCTTGCTGGCAACAAAAATTACTTCACTTACCTCCTAAACAACCATGGCGTAGGCTTAAAGAAAAATCTTTAAACTTAAAACCGCAGCTCATGAACATCGATCTTTTCGCCATCACCGGCTTGCAATCAATTGATGAACTCTATGTATTGGTAGAATGGCCATTCGTACAGGGTCTTATGGAATATGAATGGTTTAGGCAGGAATGCTTTCTCTACAGTGCTCTCCATGACCAAGTCTATCTTGATTCGGCCTATTTTGTTCCGCTGACACGCTTGATGGCAATCACACGACCAGGCTAATGCCTGGTTGTTCTTTTTCCTGATGACCATATAATTTACTTCACTTACTTCCCTATCTATCCAGGTGTACGCTTAAAGAAATTGATTCTTTAAACAACTAAATCAGTACGCCATGAACACACAAAATCAACATCTTGATGTATTCGCCATCATCACCAACCGCATTATCGAGCAACTAGAAAAGCAGGTCATTCCCTGGCGAAAACCCTGGACTGAGGGCGGCCATCCGCAGAATCTATTCACCAAACGCCCCTATTCGGGCATTAACACCTGGCTCTTAGGCTCATTGGGGTATGCACAGAACTACTTCCTTACATTCAAGCAGCTTAAGGCAGTCGGTGCCAGCGTTAAAAAAGGAGAAAAAGGTACGATGGTAGTCTTCTGGAAAAAACTACCACCAGAGCAATCATCAGAGGATGCCGAACAGCAATCAGCGAAAACTGTGCTGCGTTATTATTACGTCTTTAACATTGCCCAGATTGACCATTTGCCGGAAGTGCTGAACATCCCGTATCCAGTACATCCTGTTTCGCATATTGGTGCTTGTGAGGAGATTATCGAAGCCATGCCACATTGCCCTGTCATTACACACGGCAAGCAAGCTGCTTTTTATGATCCATTAAAAGACTGCATCAGTATGCCAAAACAAGGATCATTTGATACGGTTGTCAGCTACTACAGCACCCTTTTTCATGAGCTTATCCATAGCACCGGTCATCAATCACGACTGAACCGCAAGGAAATTGTTGAATCTAACAAATATGGTTCTGAATCATATTCCATCGAAGAACTGACGGCTGAAATCGGCGCCTGTTATCTTAACTCCGTTGCCGGGATCATCCATGATGAGTTTGATAACAGCGTTGCCTATATCAAGGGATGGATCAATAAACTGAAGAGTGACAAGCGGATCATTGTGTATGCCAGTGGCCAGGCGCAGCGGGCAACTGACTACATCCTCAATGTTCAACCAAGCGCGAAGGAATCCGTAGAAGAGGCGGAAACAGCAGAGACCCGTTAGGGTCTCTTTTTATTGCAGTGTTTTGCTTATTGTTTTCTTGACTCCGGCCAGTCCCTTTTGTATTGTCATTTTCATGCTGGGATTGGTGACTACCCGGTTATCAGCATTCTCTCCCGATCTTTTCAAAGCAGGGAAAAAAGAGCCGCAAAGATGGTGTCCGCAGCACATACGAGCGCATAATGGCTTGGCGCATCCGGCCAAACCACCCTCCGGGACTTATAGCTCTCCTGTTGCTGCTCTTGACACCAATTCTTAGGCGTTCTTTTTCCCTTCTGCTTTTGAAAACGCTTCAGGAAGCGGGAATGAGAAACATAAGTAACCGTTTTTTTCACCATTAATCCTATTAACACATGGAACGTACTATCGAACAGGGCGCAGCCGTTCAGAACGGCACCCCAAAAACAACCACTAACAAAGCTCCACAACAGAGCGGAGCCAAAAAAGAGGCCGGTAACGCTGTCACTGAAGTCAAACAATTTCCGCCATCAACTCCAGAGGCGAAGGCTGAAATTGCGCTGGAGCAGCCTAAAGTACCACAACCAGAAGAAGTGCCTCAAGCTGTAGTACCAATATTGACATTGGAAAGCACGCTCAAAGCAGTGGATGACTTACACCGCAAAAGTATCCAACGGATCAACTTAATCTCCCGTATCAAACAGTTGGAATCCTTTGAGGTGGTATTAAGCCAGGAACATGACGAACTGGATGAAAACCCCTACCAGGGCTGCAAGCTTATCATTGAAGATGACAAGCAACGCCGCTTTGTTACCACTACTCCGGGACTAATCCGGTTGGTATCGCAATTTATCTTTAATGCCTGCAATGAAAAGTTGATGGAAATTGAAGCGCGGATTGTTTTTCCGAAAGGATAACTCCCTTATCAAAATGCCCCGCCAGGATGGCGGGGCATTTTGAAATATATAAAGCAATTGAAACAGCAAAAACACTAAGTCAATAATGAAGAGTTTCAATTTCTTAATTGAAAAAATATTATAAACAATTGATGATCACTTATAGTCTGACGGGTTGTGAAAAAAGGGTATTTGATTGCTTTCTCCGCTTCCTTCATTTACCTCATTTACCACAAAGTTATCGTCAGAAAATTCAATAGAAAATTCCACGTATCCGTTGCTCAAACTTCGAGTGAAAACTTGATTATTATCGACACTCGAAGTGAATTGAATACTTTTAATACTCCCGTCGAAATTGTAACCCAAATACTTGTACCAGGTACCTGCATTAATATGTTGTAGGCCATTGGAAATAGTTTTTATATCTGGGTATATGTCCTGACCATAATTAGCTTGCCAAATTCTTTCGCTTTCAAGATGGTTATGATACATATTTAGTACAGCCCATAAACCACAAATAATTATCAAAAAAATAAAAAGAGTCTTAAATTTCTTCTGCTGCTTAGACCTTTTGATTTCTTGATTTATCTTTCTTATTCGTTCTTCATTAGCATCAAATATTTGTTTTTGTTCTAGTATTTCTTCGTACAAACTTTTCATTCTGATTTTAATTGATACGCAATTTCAATTTCGCTTCCACTGCTGAAACATATGTTTTGGGTGTAAATTCATGCTCTATTGTGTAAATCAATGACCTTGTTCGTTCATCAAAAACTATTTGTTTAATTCGTGCTATTTCTTCTTCTACTTGCCGAACTGCCTTTTTTGTTACCTCATCCAACATATTCTGAATAGCAGGTTTAGTAATTAAATCCTGATCTTGTATAATTTCAATACAGTACAATTTCTCCTTTTGAATAATTTCTTTTAAAATACTTGCTGCTTCAACTTGCCCCCCGGTAGCCGCAAGATATTTAGCTAACTGAAATTTGAAGTTGGTTTTATCAGGATTAATTTCTATTGCCTTCCGCATTTGCGCTACCGCTTTTATCGGTTTATTTAGAATGTAGTTACAACTGCCTGCCATCGATAATGAAGAGGCTGCGATATTTCTTAATCGATCTCTTTCAGTTGGTTCATTGCTGAAAGCCAAAGCATACGTTGCGGAGTTATTGAAATAAACCTCTGCTTTCTCTATATTTAAAAAGCCTTCTGAAAAGTAATGAATAAAGCCTAATTGCATTAAACTTATATAATCCTCTTTGTCGTTTTCCAATGCATCATAAAACTTAGTCATTGCGTTCCCATAAAATGGGCTATCTCTCCCCTCTTTGATTGCTGATTGCAATAATAAATTACCTTTTTTCGCATGTTCTATATTTAGCTTCTTTTTTTCTGAAAGAAATACCCCCTTTGAAATTAGCGCTAAAAAACTATTGGATATTTTTTGTTGTTCGATAATAAGATCGGTCTTCCAGTCAATCATTTTATGCAATTCTGCGACCCCTTCATTTATTTCATTGAGGCGCCAATTCATTTCACCGATTCCGTCGTTTATATTTTCTAAGCTCGAATTGATTTTATATAATTCGTTGGTCATATTAACAAATCCAATATCCATCGACCCACATATGTTTTTTATTGCATCATTGATAGATGACTGTATTTGCGTTGAATTTCTTTGGATTGCTTTACGGATTTCCAAAAGTTGGTAATTGGTCACTTCTCTTAGATTCTTGCCTCCGGCACTAAGATAAATTTGGTTGTCTAAGAAGTTATTAAATTGGGTAACACCAGATTGTCTTGACCCTTGGTCATAAAAAAAAAGCATAGCCTGCAAATAAAGGTTTAACTATCAACAAGATAAAAAATTAAAAATGAAATTTCAAAATTAAGTCTATTTAATTGGAGCGTAAATTTTAGTATTTAATTCTGATAGCGGTGTATTACTTTTAAATATCAATACCTCTTCCAGCCCATCCATCGGAAGCCCTTTTTTTACAATTTCAATATATTGATCTGCTGTCAACTCCCCTAAACTGACCATTTCACCATCACGAACTTTTTGCTCAAGTTGTTTGTTTCTTTCTTGTTCAACAAGCATATATTTATCTTCTGATAAAGCGTTATATTTCGCCAAAATTTCTGATTTGATGCTATTTTCCTCCGGAGTCAAGTTTGACGATGTTTTTTCACGATAATAATAGTTTCCCATGATTTCATTTTTCTCATCGTAAACACCAATTTCGTGAACAACAAATTCATCATTAAAATAGGAAAGCCACACATCTCTGTCGATTGGATTATCCTTTGAATAGTATCCGATTTCTGAAATGAATTCCATTGCTTTCATTTCTTCTACAAAAGCATTATTAATCTCATTTTCTATTCGGCTACTTATTTTATTTCTGATTGATACTTGCTCATTTCGATGCTGTTCTTCGTCAATGTGCTTAATTGGCCTACTTTTAAGCATCTCTAAGTATGTATCAAGAGAGGTAACGGGGATACCCTTATTGATTTGATCGTTATTACCTTCAATGGTCCTTTGATTTTCTTGGGTAATATTATTTTTTTTGTTTTGATCGTTTCCCATGGAGAAACCTTCGATAGTCATATAACATATGGTAATATATTTAAGAAATCACGTCAATAAAAGTAGGGGCTGGAAAAACAGCATTTGGAAAAAGCATTGGTGCCAGATCGAGTAGTTATTCCAATGCTAAATAATTGTTGCAAAATGACAACGGGAGGGTTTACTTCATCTTTTCTAACGATGAGTTTATCATTCCCCAAAAATTCAATACTTATTTGAGGTTACTTATCTGCGGGGTCCACATTGAAGTATTTGGTACAAATAAATTTAAGTTACCAAGGCTCGCATGTTTTATATCCATTTATCATGGTTGCCGTTCTACTTAACGAGCAGCAACCAAAACCGAATCAGAGATTTTCGCTGAAACGGCCCATTCAGCAAAACCTAATGGCCAGAACTTAAATCTATTTTTAGGTTCTTTCATGGATTTGAAATAGAATTCTTTAAATTCATGATTTTCTCCTATTTCAAAATATTTATACCATACTCCAGCTTGAAAATATGATTTCCCATACGTTACTTCTTTAATTTGTGGGTAATGATCATTGTGATTCTCGGGATAGTATTTATAATTAGGGTTGTTTATAATTGCTCTGTCATTATAATGGCCCATTTCTTGATTACGAATATTAATAATAACTAATAAATAAGACACAAACAATATTGCCACAATCGGTACTGAAATTAACAATACAATTATTCTTGTCCACTTCCGCCTTTTTCGTTGTTTTAGTATTATTTCCTTAAATTCTTTTTTTCTCAAGACATTGGCATCAAATTTCTCTTTCTCCTCTAATATTTCTTCATATAAACTTTTCATGGTTTCAAACCTTATTTGATTATTCTTATAGTCTGATTTTGGGGGATTAAATTTTCGCTCACCTTTGTTTTTTAAATATAGCAGGAAATAAGGCATTCCTCCCTCCCAAACTCCGCAAAAGCACCGCCAGGTTTCCTTCAAATGACATAGCCGCTTCCAGCCACTATATCATTTGAACAGCATTTTCCGCCTTCGCGGGCTGAACCTGTCATTGCTTTTGAGGTCGTAAGGTCGTCCGTCATGAAAGCTTTCTCTGTATTGTAATACTCTTCACGAAGTTCAGAACATTCCAATACAAGCGCTTTCTGTGTCTGGCTCGCCTGCTCTCTCGCAAAAGGCTTCACAAAGCGCATTGTGCTTTATGGCCTATTCTCAACCCTAATAAAGTCCAACACCCTTTGTTCGTGTCAGACATACTATGCAGCCACTCTGTTCCCTCTGCATAGACCTTTTGCTCAGCTCGCAGCCAGCTTCGTTACTCTGCGCTGGCTTCGGACGGCTCGCAAGAATTGGATACGTACCATCCTGATAATCACATCTTTGATTCCTGTGTCCTATAGGTGACTCGTTTTAATACTATATTCGTGACTTCATAACTGTATCGATTTTGTTCAGTTATATAGTGATAAGGTTTAAGAGTCCTCAAACAGCGAGCGAATGGGGGCTTTAATTTCCTGTTGGTAGTGGATATCGAACAAAATAGCCAGTTTATTTAGAGCAAAACTCTACAAGTCGAAATCGAGTAATTCCTTAAGCGTTATCCCTAGTGCTGTAGATATTTTTTGTAGCGTTAACACCGTGGGGTTGGTATTCCCGGCCTCAATTCTGCGCATGTTCGTTTTTTCTATGTCGCAGCTATAGCCCAAGTCTACTTGCTTTATCTTCTTTGCCTTGCGTATCGTCGCAATGCGGTTTCCCAACGCCTGTAGAAATATGGTGTCTGCTTTTTCCCTCATGTTAACGATGGGGAAATTTCCATTTAATTTATGCAGATTTGGTTATCATATATGATAACTTTTACTTAGTTTTGAATTTAAATATCTAAACTTTGAATGCCATGACTTTATCCCAATGCCTGCGCGCTTTATGCTGCATCGTCATCTTGCTCAATTTACACGTTTATGTTTCGGCACAGACCCAGCAAAACACCATCATCACCAACGCCACCATTGTCCAATTGCACAAAGCCGGTATCAGCAAAGACATCATCTCCACCAAGATCGCCAACGCTGCGTGCAGCTTTGATCTGTCAACCGAAGGTCTTATTGCCCTGAAAAAAGAAGGTGTCCCGGATGACATCATTACGGTGATGATTGCCAAAGGCGGTACTGAAATGCCAAATACCGCCGCCAATCCTGAATTGGCATTGGAGCCGGGCCTCTATTATTTCAATCCGGCAACCCATGAATACATCGAAATGGATGCCGCCATCCTCACCAACAGCAAGGCCGGAGGATTGGGTGAGGCCATGGAGCGAAGCGTCAGCGGGTTGTTCAATGCCAAATTAAAAGCGACACTCAGCGGCAAAGCAGCCAACATGAAAATAGCTATGGCCAATCCCTTGTTTGTATTTGTCTTTGACAAGGACAAGACGGGATTCAATGACAACAACCAGGCAAAAAGCAATGTCGAAAGCCCGAATGAATTCTTCCTGGTGAAGCTCACCCAAGGCAAGCGAGACCGGGAAATGGTGGTGGCAAAGGAGAATTCGGTGGGCGGCAATATCGGCATCGATGATAAGGTAAAAGTGCCTTTTCATTATAAGAAGCTGCAAAAGGGATTGTATGAAGTCTCAACCGACAATCCGCTGGTGCCGGGCGAATACTGCTTCATGTTTGCAGCTTCCAGCGCCAGCACCCAAGGCATCACCCATAAAGTCTATGATTTCAGTATCCAATAACCCTTTACCGCTATGAAGAAAATATTCTGTCTGTTCCTTGTTCCAGCGCTCTTGTGCGCCTGTCAAAAGAAGTACTGCTGGAAGTGCACCACCATCACCTACACCAGCACTGCTCCCTCGGGTTCTGTATTTACCGGCTATACCAACGACACGACGAAGCATCCGTTTAGTGTCTGCGATAAGACTGCCAGCGAAATAAAAGCCTATGAAGTTAATGCATCCTCAGTCCTGACCGAAGGCAATATTATCGTGAACACGTCCACGACAACAACCTGTAACAAATAATTTCAAAAATAGCACGCGTATGAAACACCTCGACCTTTTAAAAAGACTGCTGCTCATTATTTCAGTAGCGACAATTGCCCTCTCATGCAAGAAAAGCAGCAGCGGGAATGGCGGTACCCCCACACCGACCAATGCGGCATTGGCAGTATCAACCGCAGCCATCACGAATATCACGTCATCCACTGCAACCGGTGGCGGGACATTGAGCGGAACCGGAGATGGCGAAACAGCGATCAGTTGCGACATCGTCTGGGATACCAATCCTAATCCGACTATTTCCTCATCATCAGCCACCGCAGTGCTGTCCGGTGTCGGCCCTTTCACTTCTAATCTTACGGGACTCAGCGGCGGGACAACCTATTATGTCCGGGCAACGGCAATGAACGACGAGGGGCAGCGGGTGTACGGCAACCAGGTGACCTTTACCACGCCACAACCGCCTATTGCCATCGGGCAGAGCTACGCCGGAGGAATCATTTTCTACGTCGATAATACGGGAAAGCACGGGCTGGTGGTGACCCCGACCGATTTATCTCTGGAAACGACCTGGGATAACGGCACGTATAGTACGGTCGGGTTATTTACCACCAATACTGCTGTCGGTACGGGCAAGGCAAATACCGCAACGATAGTAGCTGCTTTAGGGACCAGTTTCACCAATACCATAGGCACCTATCCGGGCTACGCCGCATTAAATGCCAGTACGGTAACGGTGAACGGGTATAGTGACTGGTACCTGCCATCTAAGGACGAACTGACATTGATGGAAACCAATTTGTCAGGATTTGCAACGGCAAAACTTTTCGGGGCCTATTGGAGTTCCAGCACCGAGAGCGTCCCTACTTATTTCGCTTGGGCAGTTTCCGCTGCTTCGCCCGCGTTAAAGCAAATGAGTCTTCCCGGCGGTGTCCGTCCGATTAGGGCGTTTTAGTTCTTGGCGCTGCGCTTTGGTAAATTCAATGCCGAAGCGCGACCCATTTCTATGTTTTATTGAAAGCCTTTGCCTAAAGGCATTTGCATCAACGCAGTTATTACTAATTGCGTAAAACTACGCTTTGATTTATGGGAATTGATTGATATTTTCGCGACAATCCTAATTACTATTTATTAAACTCTTACCACAAAGAATGAGCTATTTACAAAAACAGAGCACCGCATCCGACAACGTCCCGGCCAGCCGCGAGCTTCGATTTATCAACACAACCTGTAAATGGCATTTGCGACATTTCAACTCATAACAATAAGGCTTTGAAAGACGCTCTTAAGGCTAATGAACCAAATAAAACTCTTTTAAGAAAAAAGAAGTGCTGATTTTTTCTTGTTGTACAGCTGAATGCACCTGTGGAAAATGGGAATAATGGCATTAGCTAAAAGGACTCTCATCATTATTGCAAGCACCCATATCGGCATTATCAAAGAAAGATTAACTAAGCAACCCCTATATTATTACATGAAAATTATTTTACGTTTTGCCCTTGCAGTTGCAATGGGATTTCTATGTCATCCTGTTTCGGCGCAAAACACCAACCCAAGCTCATCTAATCCGTTAGATACTTATTTGAACAATTTTGTACAGCCAGCACCCAATGCGGCTTCATTAGGAAAGTATGCTGATTATCCAGTCAGTTACTTTACCGGCGTGCCTCAAATAGGAATACTGCTTTATACCCTGAACGACGGAGGTATTAATTTGCCAATTTCTCTAAGCTATCACGCCAGTGGCATCCGGGTTTCCGAGACAGCATCCTGGGTGGGCCTCGGCTGGGCTCTCAACGCAGGCGGAGTGATTATCCGCACTGTTCGAGGAGCGCCGGATGAAGGAACAAAAAAGGGTGGTCAGGTAAGCGCAGGGCCTGCCGGTTACTATAAAGATTTTGGATTATCTACGCTACCGAAATTGCCATACCCGCTTTCAAACGGACAAACATCAGATCCATCAAGTTTCTTCTATAACTACACAGCTCCCGAAGTCATGGCTGGAATGAAAGATTGTGAACCTGATCTGTACACTTTTAACTTTAACGGACATGTTGGAAAGTTTGTCTTTGATGAGAACCGGACAGCTCGATTATTGGAAGACGATGATCTTCAAATCAAGGTAGTTGGATTCGATAATAACAATGGCTTTCATTCATTTGAAATCATAACACCCGACGGCGTACAGTATTATTTTGGCGAGAATAATATGTATGAGATAACCGTACCTTATTCAACGGCTATAAGTTTAGATCAGGATTCGCGTGCTCCGTCCAGTTGGTATTTAACCCGAATAGTAAATCCTAATACGAAAGACACGGCGACATTCAATTACACCAAAGAAATTTACGCTTACAATGATTTAGGCCCGGAAAGCCAATTGTATTGCGGAAATCAGGGCTCTTATTACTATAATAGCAGCAATCCAAGCGTTCCTATTTATTACCAGTATCCAATCGAAACGTCTTGCGATAATTCGTCCATCAATGGGGGTGCTGAGAACTGGGGGGTTAAAACCCTGATAAGTACAAATATTTTAGGCCTAAGACTAACCTCTATTACAACCAATAATTATACAGTTGATTTTATCGCTCAAAATCCCAGAGCCGATCTGATGAGCGGCCCCCTCAGCGGCACGCCTGCATTAAATTCATTTAGTCTCGACTCTATAAAAGTATATAGTAATTTAAATAACCAATGTATTAAACAGTTCGCGCTGGGGCATAGCTATTTCGTGTCCAAAGCGACGGGTACTGCTCCGGGAGTTATTAATGCATTGAGTTCAACCCATGATTCAACCGATGCTAAAAGATTGAAACTAACTTCAGTAACTGAATATTCTGGCGATGGAACCATCAGCAAGCCGCCTTATGTATTAACTTATCAGGAAAGTTTTCCTAATTATCCCGGCTACCAGTTACCACGAAGACTGAGTTACGACCAGGATCACTGGGGCTACTCAAACAACGCTGCGGGCGGCCTGAATTATTATTTCACGCCGGGTATCTCTTCCTCTCAGTGCACCACCGCTCAGGGAGCCGGAGCGAATAGGAATCCGTCCTGGCCCGACATGCTTGCCTTTACCCTGACGGGCATCCAGGATCCGTTAGGCGCTATGACAACGTTTACGTACGGCCCCAACAGCGCCTTTTACAACCCCGCCAATATTGTGACAACAAATGACACTTTGGTCGGCGGCCTGAGAATACTTCAAATTAAGGTGCAGGACAATGTGACGGGTTCCGTTCAGACGCGCTCCTTCAGCTATTCAAATGGTTATCTGGTTCATGGAAACCCTTCCTATTATCTGCCAGTTAATAATGAATATTACTATGTGACGGCTCTCGGCTCAGGTTCAGGCGGTTATGATGGCTATTATAGCCAACCGGGCGCAATTTTCCTTAAGCAGTCGCAAAGTATAGTTCCGTTGCAGGATGAAGAGGGTAACCTGATTGCCTATCCGAATGTAAAAGAGAGCTTTGGGTCGTCAGGCTCGGGATCGGGTGGGTATAAGTTGTATACTTTTTCAGCCGCCCCCCAAATAAATCAGCAGAATACCGTATCCCGTCTTGATTTCAGCAATTATACGGCATACGGGTCTATGCAAGGCACCTATAACGGCAGCGCGATAACCATATCGGGAAGCTTCGGCAATGGCCTGTTCAACGAAATACCAGCCAGTTCACTTACATACGCAAGTTTTCAATCGGCGGAACAAATGTATCCGGCAACTCCCCAACAAGTCGATGTCAGCACCGGAAAGCTCATCAAAGAGGAAACTTATGATTCTTCCAATAATCTACTGGAAAGCGACACGAGCATCTATGACACAACGTATCACGAAAATTACCTCATCAGGGGTTTAAAGGCTTACACGCCGTATGTTAATAGCGTATATAACCCACTAAGCTATTATAAACTACATACCGGAATATCTCACTTGAGAGCAACCATTGAAAAAATGTACAGAAACGGCCAGCCGGTCATCAAAACAACGACTTATACCTACGACAGCCCGTACCATACGCAAAGCACCACACAGACGACGACGAACAGCAACGGGGATGTGCTTTTCGATCAGAAGTATTATTCATTCGACTATGCGGCTAGCGCAACACCGGACGGAGTATTTACAAAAATGCTTAACCGGAACATATTGGTGCCAGTCAGTACGCAATCATGGATTAATAATACGTTAGTAAATGGAAAGATTACCCAATTTCAGGATTTCGCAGCCAGCAGTGCTGATACTCTGATAAAGCCGGTAACGATTTATGCGTTGGAAACAGCTTCGCCATTATCTCCAGCACAGGCTAGTGAAACTCCTTCTTTTACTGCCCCACAAACAACACTTCTGCCTAATCCATCATTTGTACCCAAAGCAAGCTTTGCATACAACGGTGCCAACGGTAAACTCACCGATCAGCAGATTGTAGCGGCTCCTCCGCAATCCGTAATTTGGGATAATGGACTTTCTTTGCCTCTTGCGGTTGTTAAAAATAGTGCTTCATCTGACATCGCTTATAACAGTTTTGAATCAGCAGAAGCAGGCAACTGGACTTTCCCGATCGCCGGAGTTACACACGATCCGACAGCACCAACCGGATCAAATGTTTATCTCCTTTCGACCAGTAACACCATTACTAAAACGGGCCTGCAAACCGGGGTTAAATACATGATAAGCTATTGGTCAAAGTACGGTGCGTCGGTTACTGTCAGCGGAGGCACATTGAGCAATACCACCACCGGCCCGACGATACAGAGCTGGACGCTGAATCAGGTTGTCGTTACGACGACAGGTACATCCATTATCGTTTCGGGGACAGGCTTCATAGATGAATTACGCTTATTTCCGGTAAACGCGCAAATGGTTACCTATTGCTATGATCTCTCGCTCCGATTAGTTACAGAAACAGGTGCAAATGGGACGATTAGCCATTATCAGTATGATGCGATGAATCGCTTAGTCAATATTCTGGATCAGTACGGCAATATCATTAAGAGTTTCTGTTATAACTATGCCGGGCAGGCTTTCGGCTGCAACATCAATGTAGCGAATTCTTCTCCTGTATCGCAAGCAACGCCATATGTTCAAATGAATCTCAGCTCAACGAGCAATTCGACTGATGTAAATGGAAACGGTCAAGTAAGTAAAATTTATACCGTGGAAACCTTTTCCGATGCGGCATGCACCATTCCCTATACATTACCAATAGGACTTACTGTCAATTACCAGGTCAATACTTCAACAACATACACTTCTCAGGGGCAAACAGGAGCACCAATAGCAACGAGTACATCGATGATACTTACGATGCCGGCAGGTACCAGTCAAAGAAGCACTAACTCTATAATGGTTAATGGTTGTACCGGAACATCACAAAAGGGCAATTGTTCGACTTCAACGGTAGCGTTGGTGGCGGGAACAGGATACTTATTGGGAAACGGTAGTAATTAATGAAAAAGATATTATCCATAATTATGATTATAAAATAATCATAATTATGGACTCATTGATAAAAACAAAGGTGTTTAATCCACCTCAAACCAGCACATCACATGCAAAAGATATATTCTAATCATAAAATAAAGTTTCTAATAGTAATGCTATTAAGCTGCCTTACGCTGAAAGGGATTTGCCAGCCTAGTATCAGTTACAGCAATAATTCGTTGACCTTTACAGTCGGCTCGCATATTGCGCCTATCTTTCCGGTCGTAAGCAGTACGAGTTTGCCTTATGCCTACGGCCAAACGATGACCATAGCGGGTAGCGGAGTGTCGGGTTATCTGAACGGCACGGGTACGGCAGCGAAATTTTCAGTACCGGAATCGGTCGTTATGGATGCCAGCGGCAATGTCTATGTGACAGACGGGTATAACGGCTCAATCCGTGAAATATCTCCGACAGGAGTAGTGACTACCTTTTCAGGCATGGGCACAGGAGGAGAAGTCAACGGCAGTGCAGGCACCGCCAGATTCGATCTTCCTAACGGCTTATCTATTGATGGCAGCGGGAATCTGTATGTAGCTGATTTTTATGGAAATGTCATCCGTATGGTTAGCCCCACAGGAACGGCCAGTACCCTGGCCGGAAACGGCACAGCGGGTTATGTAGATGGCCCTGTGGCAACTGCTGAATTCAACCATCCGGTGGGAACCGCCGTAGATGCGGCGGGTAACGTATATGTTTCCGATAATTATAACAGTGTCATCCGTAAGATCACCCCTGCGGGCATGGTCAGCACCTTTGCAGGTAGCGGCACCCAGGGAGATGACGATGGCGTAGGCACGGCTGCCCAATTTAGCAATCCGCAGGGTCTAACCATTGATGCTTCCGGGAACTTATATGTAGCCGATAAAAATAACAATGTGATTCGCAAGATCACCCCGGCGGGTGTGGTGAGTACCTATGCAGCGGATAGCTACGAGGCGCTGGTTAATGGAGACAGCCCTACAGCCAGTTTTTTCTATCCCGTAGCGGCAGCGATGGATGCGGTGGGAAACATGTACGTTTCAGATCAATATTACAGCGTTATCCGCAAGATCACTCCAGGCGGGGTAGTCAGTACACTGGCTGGCAGTGGTACCGTTGGCTCAACGGATGGCATCGGTACAGCGGCGAGCTTTAACAGCCCTAATGGCTTAGCAGTAGATGCAACAGGGAATGTCTACGTTGCAGATGCAAGCAATAACAAAATCCGTAAGATCATCACAGGTGCCTACAGCATCACCCCAGCCTTACCGGCAGGTTTAGTGTTTGACCGTGCTACGGGCGGCATCAGCGGAGTACCCACGACATTATCCCTCAGTACCCAATATTACATAACGGCAATCAACGGCCAGGGAATCAGCCCTGCTGCAACTATTACCCTGGCGGTCAACCCGCAAAGTGGTTTTAACCCCAGCCAAAGCCAAAACTATATAACTACTTTTACTCCAAGACAAGCAGGAATTACCAATAATGCTGCCCTGGTAACTGCAAGTGCTGATAAAAACAATGTTGAAATCAATGTGCAATATTTTGATGGTCTTGGCAGGCCATTACAAACAGTTCAAGCTAAAGGCTCACCTACCGGTAACGATTTTGTTCAACCTTTTACCTATGACCAACTGGGCCGTGAAGTGACGAAATTACTTCCCTATACGACAGTTAATGGAACAAGCGATGGAAGTTATAAACCTGACGCATTTAATGCAGGTGCCGGGCAGGCACAATTTTATATAACACCGCCAATTGGAGTTACGCCGATACCAAGCCCTCACGCCAATGTAAATCTGGAGCCGTCTCCAATGAACCGACTGTTGGAACAAGGTGCTCCGGGCAATCCGTGGCAATTGAGTAATAGTGGGATATCTGGAAGCGGAAATACGGTAAAAGTAAACTATGGAACTAATGCAGCCAACGATGTTATATTATGGGCTGTAAACGGCAGCGGCAATGGAGCCATCGGTAATACTTATTATGCCGCAAATCAATTATTGGCTACTACGACAACCGATGAAAATGGCAATAACACGATTGAATATAAAGATTTGTTAGGCAGAATCGTTTGTAAAAGAGAGGAAGCAACCATCAACCCTGTTACATTTTATTCAACATATTATGTTTATGACAATTTTGGAAAACTCACCTATGTCATTCCACCAATTCCAGTGGGGACAACTTATCCTACGAGCTTTCTGGAAACAGATCCGGTTTTCCTGAATTTTATGTACGGGTACCATTATGACCAACGCCACCGGCTAATCACTAAAAAGATTCCGGGCAAAGGAACGGAGGAAATGGTTTATAACCTGATTGACCAGTTGGTATTTGACCGGGATGCCAATGAACGCAATGCCGGAGAATGGAATTTTACCAAATATGATGGGCAAGGCCGTATCATTATGACAGGGATTACCCACGACACCAGTTCGCGAGCGCCTTTGCAAAGTTATGTCACCAACGTGCTTACGCTTGTAGCTCAAACATACACCGGATGGGAGGTGCCAAGTCCGGGAAGTGGTGTACAGGGTTATAGTAATAATTCATTCCCTTTTGGCAACAACGTTGTGCCACTAAAAGTGAATTATTATGATGATTATACTTTCCAGGGACAGCCTTCAACATTTACCGCTCCAAGCGGATACAGCGTGATGACAAAAGGTGCCTTAACTGCAACTAAAACTGCGGTGCTCAATACGATAAACAATGCCAGCCCCGATATGCTATGGGACGTACAATATTATGATGACTTGGGCCGGGTAAAAAATACCTATGACCAACATTATCTTGGAGGTATCGTTAATATAAATAATTATGATGCTATTTCCACCACCTATAGTTTTACCAATTTACCTCTTACAACAACAAGGGTGCATTCTATAAGCGCCGTCCGTAATACCACAACCATAACTAACCAGTATGTATACGACCATATGAACCGCAAAGTAGGTACATGGGAGCAGATTACCTACAGCCCGGGAATTGCCACCAGCCGAACGCTGATTTCTAACGCGGTTTATAACGAAATAGGACAGCTGATGACTAAGAACCTGAATAGTTTGGATAGCGCTACGTTTTCGCAAAGCATCGCCTACAATTACAACGAGCGAGGTTGGCTGTTAGGTAGCAATGCGCCCTTGTTCCAGATGCAATTGCAATACAATAGTGTCAATAATGTTGTGGGTATCGCCCCGACGGCACAATACAACGGCAACATTGCCAGTCAGACCTGGAAAACAGCATCTGCACCCAACACTACCAGTTATGTTTATGCTTATGACCAGTTGAACAGGCTTACCAGTGGTAACTCCACCAATAACAACAATGAAAATAATATTACCTACGATCTATTAGGTAATGTATTAACGTTGCAGCGGTATCAAATGGGTACTCAGATAGATCAGTTAAGCTATAACTACGTTGCCAACAATAACAACACCAATCAGTTGCAAAGCGTAGCTGATAACAGTGGGAACAATGCCGGGTTAGTAAAAGGAACAACCAATTACACCTATGACTATAATGGCAATCTGTTGAGTACCATTGATACCACTAATACCACACAGAATAAGGGGTACTCTTACAATATACTGAATCTACCCAATGTAATCACGATACCAACCGGAACGGTAACCTATACCTATGATGCCAATGGCAGGAAGTTGAGGAAAGTAAAGGCGATAAGCGGCGGCGCGACCACGGCAACAGATTACATTGATGGCATAGAATACGACAACAGCACCACACAGATCGGCTTTATACAGACCGAAGAAGGTAAGATAGTGCCTACTTCAACCACGAATAATTATATGAGCTATGATTATTACTATTATCTGAGCGATCACCTGGGGAATACGAGGGTGACATTTGATACCAAGAATGGTGTAATTGACACTTTGCAAACCGATAACTATTATCCGTTTGGTATGGAGATCAACAGCTTTCTCAATAGTACCAAAAATGAATACCTTTACAATGGCAAAGAACTGCAAGAGGAAACCGGAGTCTACGACTTCGGAGCACGCGGATATGACCCCGTGATTGGACGTTTTACGACGATTGACCCACTTGCGGAGATTAGCAGGAGATGGTCGCCATATAGCTATGCCCAGAATAATCCCATTAGAAATATTGATGTTGACGGAATGCTTGCCTACGATTGGCAAAGTGGTACTTATAAAGACGATAAGGGAAATACTGTAAGTAATCAGGATGCAGCAGAACAACTTCAGAATATGGGGACAAATGTTTATACAGCACCTGATGAAAATAATCAAGATAATAACCCTGAATCTAATAATAACCCTCCAGGCGCAGAATTGGACGGCATAAGTACTAATACTCCAATACAACAGCAGCAAAAGCCTAATAAAGATGTTAAGGCAAGTTCACTAAAATTAAAGGCCAATGCTACTGTGGAAGACATTTTAGCGGCTTTATTATCACAAATGAATAATGGAGATCAAATTGAAGGTAACGAAATAGCAAAAACCAATAATGGTCTTAATAAGGCAGGTGCTGTTAACAATTTGGAAAAAACGAATAATGGATTTAAGGCAGATATAAAGTTTTATGCTAAAGCTCTTCTTCCACTCATAGGTATGTCAAATGTGGATGGGGCTTCATTCAAAGTAGAAAAGAAAGGTGCTGTGTACAAAATCACAAGCGACCAAGCTAAGATGCACGGAAAGCCACTTTCAATTTATATATATAAAAACAACTGGTCAGAAGATGGTAAAACTTATTATAATATATTCCCTCAAAAAAAGTAGTTATGAAAAACTCAATAAAATTTTTAGGAAAAATCATTGTCATTTCAATAATCTACTATTTAATAGTGTTGATCGGTGTTTATTTTTACTATCAAAATTATCCGTTAAATGGAAAGCTGGTGGGGTTTCTCAATGCTTTATGGGTAATGAAATGGCTTATTAACCTATTTATAGTGGGCGCGTTTTTATACTTAATATATAGTATTTACAATTCTACTAAAAAGAAACTTACAGACTTAACAAGAGGGGGGCTTTTTGCTATTGTTTATATTTTGTTAGGCTTCTATATTTTCAATTTTTTGTAATAGTAAGAGTAGGCCGTTTATAAAAGCCGTTGATATTTATATAGTTAATGCGTATCACATTGTGATAATGAAGCGATAAGTAAATAAACAAAGCCTGGCATCGCCGGGCTTTGTCTTTTAAAAGCTATCTGTATAGCTGTATATACAACTATCTAAATATCTGTTAAGGTGTTTGTTTTTTCTATTGCAAGTTGTGTTTTTGGGTACCCCAAAAACTTACTTGCCCTAACCGCCGGAGCGGTAAGGGGTTGGTCGGCCTGCGCAACTTGGCCGCCCCCTAAACCCCAGCCTGGCTATCGGTTAAACGCTTTTTAAGCAGCTCTACTTTTTCCCGCTCTACCCGGAGCAGGCGTTCGTAAAGCTCTACCACTTTATCGAGGGGGTTAAAGGTACATTGGAAATTATAAGCGTAGGCGGTCGAATGATCGTGCATGTGCTGAATGTGAAACAGCAGCGCATCCTCTTTAAAATTATTGATGGCTTCGGGGCTAATGCCCAATGCCTGGGCGATCTTTTCGAGCCGGTCGTCCTCAATGACTTCGGCCTGTTCTATCTTTGAAACGGCCTGTTTACTGATACCCAACCTTGCGCCAAGTTCCGTCTGGGATATGCCGATCACTGTCCTTACCCGTTCAATCTTATGGCCTGTATAAAGCGTCTGTTTGTTGGCAACGGTTTCCATAGTAAGGCGATGATTACTTGTTACCCATCAGTTCGGTCTTCTCCCTTTCGCTTGCCAGTAAGCGTTCGTACAACTCCACTACCTTGTCAAGCGGATTGTAAGTGCATTGAAAATTGTAGGCGTAGGCGGTAGCGTTATCGTGCATGTTCTGAATATGAAATACCAGCACTTCCTCGCTGAAATTCTTAATCGCTTCGGCACTAACGCCTAATACCTGGGCGACCTGTTGCAGCTTTTCTTCATCGATGGTTTCACTCCGTTCAATGAGTGAAACAGCCGATTGGCTGATGCCTAATTCGGCGGCCAGTACCTCCTGTTTGATGCCCCTAAGCTCTCTTATACGCCCGATCTTTCTGCCGATGTGGATTGTTTCTGCCATGATGTTTATTGTAAATACTGTTATAAAGCAGCAACATTGTTGTTAAAAAAATCCTTGAACTTCTTTTTGGTAAGCATGGTATCAATGATCTTAAAAACCACAGTACGGTCGTCCTCATCCAGTTGGTTAATCATGTTGATCTGCTCAAAGTTGGGCTTGTCCTGAATAGTTACCTCTACAGGCTGGTTATCAAAATGCACCACCTGGTCAATGGTCATACCGAAGTACCCGGAAAAGCGTTCCAGTTCATCAATGGCAATATCACGGGTGTTGTTCTCCACCTTGTTATAGCTGGTATAAGGTATGTTCACTTCGGCAGCTAATTGCTTTTGCAGCAGCCCCTTTTGCTCCCTGATCTTCTTAATGTTATCGCCTAAACTCATAACGTTTGCTTTTCTTCCAAAAATATCCATAAAAGCTATTTTAATCAATATGTTGCGTTATTGTAAATTATATAGTTGCTAAAATAGGTATTAATAAATACATTTGCTATATCGAAAATCGCAATAAATAAATTTC
>Ga0302303_10000940_pt1 | contig 20776 bp, 24 predicted proteins | sample III_Palsa_E2_1_FD_194542 | JGI IMG/M metagenome (GOLD analysis project Ga0302303, IMG submission 194542) | Peat permafrost microbial communities from Stordalen Mire near Abisko, Sweden - III_Palsa_E2_1 | ecosystem: Environmental > Terrestrial > Soil > Palsa > Peat permafrost | place: Sweden...
TGACCTGGAGTGGATAAAAGGAAAATAGTTTGGACAGAAACAGCTGCGAAACAAAGGCGTGAAATTTTACGATATTGGACGATCGACAAAATAATCATAACCGCATTTTGGGACAACAGGCAGGATCCTGCTAAATTGCTTGAAATAATTAAGCGGTAGTTATTAAAAGCCCATAGTCCCTATTCAAACCCATACTCCTTCAATTTCCTGTACAGCGTAGCTACCCCAATATTCAGCAGCCGGGCAGTTTCGGCGCGGTTGCCCTGGGTGTGGTTAAGCACCCGCTGAATATGCAGCTTTTCAACCGAAGAAAGATCAAAGGCGGAACTGGAATTGCTGGCTTTGGCGGTAGCCGCGTCAAACTCAAAAGGCAGCAGCGAGGCGTCCAGTTCATTGCTATCGCACAAAATAACGGCGCGCTCTATGATGTTCTTCAGCTCGCGCACGTTACCGGGCCAGTTATAGGCCTCCAGTTTGGCCAAAAAATCGCCGGTAAAGCCGGCGACCTGCTTAGTTACCTTGGCCGCGTAATAATGCGTAAAAGCCATTGCCAGCAGCCCTATATCCTGCTTGCGGTCGCGGATGGCGGGCAGGGTGATCTGGAAAACAGATAAACGGTAAAACAGGTCGGAGCGGAAATGCTCTTTGGCTATCTCATCGGCCAGGTTGCGGTTGGTAGCCGCCAGTATGCGCACGTTAACCTTGGTTGGCTTGGTATCGCCTATCTTCAAAAACTGCTGCGATTCCAATACCCGCAGTAATTTGGCCTGCAGGTCGTGGTCCAATTCGCCTATCTCATCCAAAAAGATGGTGCCGCCGTTGGCCTCTTCAAAAAGCCCCTTCTTATCCTTAACAGCCCCCGTAAACGAGCCCGATTTATGCCCGAAAAGCTCACTCTCCAGTAGTTCCTTGGTAAATGCGCTGCAATTAATGGCCACAAAGGGCTTCATACTGCGCGGACTTGCCTGGTGTATAGCCTCCGCGAAAACCTCCTTGCCGGTTCCCGTTTCGCCCAGTATCAATACGGTGGTATCGGTGGTGGCTACCCGCTGTGCCAGCTTAATGGCGGCTGCAATAGCAGGCGAGTTACCGATGATCCTGTCGAACCCGAACCTGGAGTTTAGCTTGCCCTCCAGCTCTACCACCCGGCGCTGCAATATGGCCTTATCCATCGCCTTGTTTACAAGCGGGATGATCTTCTCATTATCGTCGCCTTTGGTAATATAGTCGAACGCGCCGTTTTTGATGGCGGTTACGCCATCGTTAATGGTGCCGTAGGCCGTTAAAACGATGATCTCGATAGCCGGGTAGGCCGCTTTAATGGTTTTGGTAAGCTCAATGCCGTTAATATCAGGCAGTTTTACGTCGCTTATCACCACATCAACCACTTCCTGCTCCAGGCGGCGCAGGCCCTCTTTGGCGGTAGAGGCCTCGAGCACATCAAAATCCTCTAACTGTAAAATGCGGGCAAGCAGCTTGCGCAAACGCTCCTCATCATCAATAACCAGTAATTTACCTTTCGACATGCTTTGGCCAGATTTTGATGCAAATGTGAGAATTAATTTGGGGATTGGAAATACAATATTAAACCGCCTACCAAAACACTTTGTGTTGTTTTTGCAGATATACTCGAAATCACGCACCGAAACGGTACCCGAACAGAACCCGAACAGAACCCGAACGGTACCCGAACAGTACCGAAACACCCCCGAACACCATCGTGAACACCCGAACAAGCCCGAACACTTAAAGCGCTGGTAAACAACAAATTAACAAAAACAAGCGTTTCCGCAAGCGAACGGTTGCGAATTGCGTAATAAGCTATCTGTCAATAGCTTACAAAACAGGTGTTTCCTGCCAAAAAACGCTTTTCGATACACTAAGGCCCATTCGATCTCCACCAAGTCATCAAGAAACGAAGCAACCTCTATACTATACAGATCAGTTGAACTTGATGTTAATTTATAGTAGGATACACTATACTATCACCGCAAAAATCACTCTTTCATCCGCTACTGACAAAACACTGTCACCACAATTTCAAATCCCAACCCCTAAATTTGAATATAACCAACAAGTCCAAACCTCTAATCTCCAGCCTCTAATCTCTAACCTCCAACACCCATGTACAACGAAAGCCCACTCGTACTCGAAATGATCCGCGACAGCATCCAGCAGGATGCCGAGCGACGTCGCAAGGCTGCCAAAGCCGGCGAGGCGCCAAAACCCGAACCGGCCGAAAATCTTTTTACCATACACACCGCCAACCGATGGATGCAGATCCAAAGCGCGCAGCCCGAAGCCAAAATGCTTTTCGGCAGCTTTTGGCAGCAAAACGAGCTTTGCATCCTGTTTGCCGATACCAACCTGGGCAAATCCATACTGGCCGTACAGCTGGGGCACGAGATAAGCCGCGGTAACAGCGTGCAGCCATTCGCCAACAATTCCAAACCCGCCAATGTGCTGTATATGGATTTTGAGCTTAGCCCCAAACAGTTCCAGATGCGGTATAACGAGGGGCATGCCAGCCATAATTTTGCCGAGGGCCTGTTCCGCGCCGAATTTAACCCGCAGGCGCAAATGCCGCCGCAGTTTAAAACCTTTGAGCAATACATAAACAGCGCTATTGAATGTGCCGTACAACGCACCAGCGCAAGCATGCTTATTATTGATAACATCAGTTGCCTGCGCAGCGGCAGCAATGAACACAGCAACGAGGCGCTCGCGCTCATGAAACACCTTAAAAGCCTTAAAAGCAGGCATAACCTAAGCATACTGGTGCTGGCCCATAGCCCCAAGCGCAACCCTGCCAACCCCATTACGCGCAACGACCTGCAAGGCAGTAAAATGCTGATGAACTTTGCCGATAGCGCCTTTGCCATGGGCCAAAGCAACGCCGGGCCCGATATGCGCTACCTGAAACAGCTAAAACAGCGCGGCAGCCGCGAAACCTACGGCACCGAAAATGTGGCCGTATTCCAGCTGCAAAAACAATACGGCTACCTGCGTTTCATCTTCAGCGCTTATGCCCATGAGTTTGAACACCTGCGCCGCAACAGCCACGAGCAGCGCAGCCACCTGTACCAGCAGGCCACCCAGCTCCGCGCCAACGGACTAAGCCAGCGCAAAATAGCCGCCCAACTAAAAATAGGCCTAAGCACCGTAAATAAATTATTGAACTGGCGGTAAGGGCCGACATTTACAACGCCCGTTCAAGCGCCCACACTTGAATGTCGTCTTATGTAAGCGTCCACGCTTACATTCCAATTTACAGATAGCTAAAATGTCAGTTATTTTTAATTTAAGTGTGGACACTTAAATTATTTTCATTCAAGCGTGGTCGCTTGAACAGGCGGAACTTCGTTTGATGCAAGCCTCCACGCTTATTTTACGCTATAATTAATTTAAGTGCAGACACTTAAACGGACGGTGTTAAAAATACATCAACAAAGGCGGAAAGCAATTATTCCTTCCATTCAACTGGTTTTGACCAGATCTCAGTATAATCGTATTTTTTACCTACGAGAAAATTCCAGGCATTCTTTCCTTCGTCCTTGATTATTTTTATGCTTACCCGAAATTTGACTGGTAATATACACGTGCTGTCAAGTTTAAGTGTGAGGTTTGTTGTACTGGTTTTGTGCGGTGCAATTTTTAATAGATGGGTCAACCCTAAAGAATAACCATGGCCCAAATCGATCGTTATCTTTTTTGTGTCAACCGAATAAATGAAATTAGGGGCATCTTCCGATGTCCAATATTTAAGTGTATCAGAGGTGTTATTATACAAGGTAGTGGAAATTTCCAACATTTTATGCTTCCCGTTTGAAAGGCTTGTTTGCTTATTTATTTTTAAGCAATAATTTCCGGCCATACCATGACCAAATATCCAACCATCTATCCCCAAACACTCCCAAAACCATGTTCTTTCAGCACATCGGCGGGTACGCCTGTCCACATATTGGGGGTGTTGCCTACATAGCCCAGGTCCTTAAATCCTATGGGGGTGGTGAAAAAGCCGGTGGCGGTAAGGTCGCGCAGGCGGTTAAAAAAGCTTACGCCCGGCAGCATATCGGGTTTGGCTTTGGCGGGGTAGGCAATATCGGTAACCATTTCCAGCTGTTGCTGCGGCGATGATTCCCTGAAAGTATTGCTGTACCGGTGCAGGCATTGCATATCCAGCCAGCGCAGGCCGCCGCGCAGCGGGGTTTGGTTATCGGGCATATCGTTCACAATAAACTCAATAAACTCCGGCACCTTGGCATCACTCGCGCTGCCCGATTTGTCATCCTTGGGGATAATAATATCCACCAGAACGGTGATGGTGGCCATCTCATGGTCGTTAAAAAACTTCTCGGCGCTCAGCTTCTTATCGCGGAGTATCTCATCCGGTTTCCGGCTCGGGTCGGCTACAGTAGTATCTGCCGGAGCGGTATCTTCCGTTGTTTTTTTAACATCGGTTTTGCACGAGGCAGCCAGCAGCAAGCCGGTGGAAACGGTGCCTATGCCAATTGCTTTAAGGGAATCGCGTCTGTTCATAACATCATCAAAATAAGCTGTTAAACGTTCAGTTTTTTACGTTGCGCCAAAATATATTCCGCGGTGCGCATGCTTAGGGCCAAAATGGTCCAGGTGGCGTTTTTATCGCCCTGCTGCACAAAGGGAGCCGCGTCAACCACAAACAAATTATTGCAATCATGCGCCTGGCAGTACTTGTTCAGCGCCGATTTTTTAGGGTCGTCGCCCATGCGTACCGTGCCCACTTCGTGTATGATCACGCCGGGGCCCTCCAGGCCGTAATTGGTTTCCTTACCTTCAGGCGCATCGGCAATAGCGCCCATTTCGTGCATAATTTCCTGGAAGGTATCCTGCATGTGCTTGGCCTGGTTTATCTCTTCGGCGGCCCATTTATAGCGGAAACGCAATACCGGTATGCCGAATTTATCAACCACATCGGGGTCTATCTCGCAATAATTATCCTCGCGGGCCAAAGCAGTTCCCCTGCCCGACATGCCTATCCCTACGCCATAAAAGCGGCGGTAATCATCCTTTAAACCGGCGCCAAAACCGCCCGCGTCCTTCATCTTGCCATCGCGACCAGCTACTTTGCCGTTCATGCCTTGTATGCCGCCCATAAAGCCATAGCCGGGCATGTGCAGGCCGCCGCCGTACTCAATGTGGTAGCCGCGCGGAAAATCGAGCTTTTTATTGCCCAGCCACCAGGGCGAGTAAATATGCACGCTGCCCACGCCGTCTTCATTATAACGTTTGCGATCAAGCAATTGCGGCAGCCATCCGCCCGAACTGGAGCCGGTGGAATCGTGCAGGTATTTGCCTACCACGCCGCTGCTATTGGCAATCCCTGCCGGGTGCGCGCTTGATTTGGAGTTGAGCAGCAACCTTGCCGACTCACATGCGCTGGCACCCAATATCACTATTTTGCCGTTCACCTGGTACTCCTGCATATCGGCCTTGTTAATGTATGATACGCCGGTGGCCAGCCCGTTTTTATCAGTGATCACCTCGCGCGCCATCGCGTTAGCTATCACGGTTAAATTCCCGGTTTTAATGGCCGGTATCACCAGGCACGACGACGACGAAAAATCGCCGTAAACCTTGCAGCTGCGGTTACACTGCCCGCAATAAAAACAGGCGCCACGGTCCTTATTATTAGGCAAAGCCTGTGTCAGTATCGATCCGCGACCCGCTATTACCGTTACCCCGGCCTTTTTAGCGCCTTTTTTTATGTAAAGCTCGTTAAGCCTGGGCGGGGGGGGTGCTAAATAGATGCCGTCGGGCTCATTTTCCAGCCCTTCAACAGTGCCGTATATGCCTATCAGGCGGTCAACCTTATCGTAAAAAGGTTTTACATCGTCATAAGTAATGGGCCAGTCGGCGGTTAGGCCGTCGCGGCTTTTAAAATCATAAGGGCCCATGCGTAAGGATATGCGGCCCCAGTGATTAGTGCGCCCGCCCAGCATCCGCGAGCGGAACCAGCTGAAATCGGTGCCATCCTTATGGGTATACGGCTCGCCGTCCAAATCCCAGCCACCAAAGGCAGCGTCAAAATCGCCAAAATTACGGGTATCGGTACCGGCACCGCGCCGTGGCGATTCCCAGGGATTTTTTAGTTGCGATGAATTTACCTTAGGGTCGAAGAAAGGGCCGGCCTCCAGCATTAATACCTTTAAACCCGCGTTGGCCAAAACATATCCGGCCATACCGCCGCCCGCGCCCGAGCCAACTATCACCGCATCATAAATAGTTGATGTTTTTTTGATCTGTAAATCGCTCATACCTGCTATTGTGTGTGCTTATATTTTATAATTCCCGTAGCCTGATATTGTGGAACGATACCTCGGCCCCATGATCCTGCAAAGCGATATGGCCCTTAGGATAGGTGGCAAAATCCTTCCATTTTCTGAATTTGCTTTTTTGTATAAACGCGTCCCACTCCTTGCTGCCCATTTGCACGTCAACCACTTTTTGGCCGTTGAGCCAAAAGGTAAGGTGCCCGTTTAGCTTGATGATGATCACCGAGTTCCATTCGCCTGCTGGTTTTGCAGGGTGCAAAGGCGCTATCATATCATATAACGACCCCGCCAGGTGATTGGGTTGTTTATTATCTTCGGCCAGCTTATCATCCAGTATCTGCATTTCCATGCCGGTTAAAAAAGTATAGGCCAGCGAGGTATCTTCATGCACGCTGAAAATAATGCCGCTGTTACCACCGGCGGCTATTTTCCAGTCGAGCTTTAATTCAAAATTGGTGTATTCCTTGTTGGTGATCAGGTCGGCCTGGCCTGCTGCCGCGGTATCTAAATGTAATATTCCTCCGCTAACGCGCCAGGCACCGGCATCTTTTCCGTTATAAATATGCCAGCCGTTGGTATTTTTCCCGTTGAAGAGTAAGGAGTAGCCCAGGTGGCGCTCCTGTATGCTCAGGGTATTTTTGGTTTGTGCCGATAACGAAAAGCTTAAAGTAGCCAGGCCCAACGTAATAAAAAGAATCTTTTTCATTAATGTAGTTTAAGATGTAATAATAAAGTCAGCACAAATAACAGGTCGGTTAAATATATCGCCTTTTTTTTACATGTGCATACATAATTAATAAAAACTCCTGTAGTTGGGGCATGTTGCTTTGTATTAATGTTATTACGCTTCCTTTTTAAATTCATCAACCTGGTTTAAAAACTCCATCGCTTTAACAGTTGATTCCCAGCCCGAGCCTTTCAGCAAAGTGCGCAGCCATTTTTTATCGATATTTTTATAGTTGATGTTGCTATACAGCCATATCGCCATAAAAGTGAACATACCAATAAGGAACGCTAAAAACAGCAAAAAAGGTACACTGCCATTGCTAAGTATATGCGTGGTGATAAAGAAAGTTGTATAAAAAGGCAGTTGCAAAACCGAGATCCGCACCGTATTAATGGCCGACGATTGCAGCATGGCCAGCTTTTTTTGCGTAGCGGTAATGTCCTCGTCATTATTCAGCTGGTAAATCAATGCAATATCCCTTATATAAGCAATCATAGCGATGATGGTGATCAGCATTATTGCCCCAACCGAAACCGCGAAGAACAATTGCATTTTTGATAAGGCCAAAAAGGCGAATGAACCCAGGAACAACACCCATACCTGCCCCAAAATAAGCCCGATGATCTTAGGCGTTAAGCCCTCTACCTTCGATTTGGCCTTCTGCACCTGCAATTGCTTGAAGGTTTGCAAATTCAATTCCATCAGTTTGTTTAATTTGTTGTCGTAAGCTTTCCATACAGCTTTCAGTTCCATGTCGTCCATTTTTTTAATTATTAAAAGTTTTAAATTTTTGTTTCAGTTTTTCTTTTATCCGGCTGATTTTTGATGCCACGTTTGTTTCCGTAATACCCAAAATCTCCGCTATTTCGCGGTAGCTGTTCTCTTCCAGGTATAAAAGCATCAGCGCCCTGTCAAGCTCATTCAGTTGGTTAATAAATTTTTGCAGCAGGCTTATATCCGCTTCCAGTTCAGCATTCGGGCCGTCGGCCGCCACGTTTATCATGGCATCATTTATAGGCATGTTCACATCAGCCCGCCTTGTTTCCTTCCTGTAAAAAGATATGGCCACATTCAGCGCTACGCGGTACATCCAGGTTGATAACTTATATTGCTTATCGTATTTATCAAAAGCTCCCCACAACTGGATGAGGATCTCCTGTACCAGATCCTTTCTATCTTCGTTATCATAACAGTAGGAGTTGGCAACTTTATAAATAATACCCCTATTGGTTTCCATCAACTGCAAAAACTCTTGCTTAATAATTACGGGGTCCATCCGGGTGCTTTTTATTGATGAAGTTAATATTTAATCTGTTTACCTATTATTCGCCCCGGGGATAAAAAAATCACAAACGGTTTAAAAAAAATTATAAGCAGGGTATATTTCTATTAGCTTTTGTATATTTATAAACCAATATTAAACAAACCATTACCTGTGTATTATGAAAAAAGTTTCGGATATTCTTACCCGCAAGGGGGGCAGTGTTGTTACCATTAATGCTGATACCACTGTTTTAGACGCGTTAAAGCTGATGGCCGATAAAAATATCGGCTCGATAGTTATTACGGAAGATAACGAGTACGTTGGCCTGCTAACCGAAAGGGATTACGCGCGCAAGGTAATATTGCAGGGAAAATCATCGCACGAAACCCCCGTACGCGAAATTATGAGCACCGGCCTGCCCCGCATACTGCCCCAAAGCTCCATCGAAACCTGCATGCACATCATGAGCGAAAGCAACATCCGCTACCTGCCAGTGTTTGTATCCGACCAGCTAATGGGCATCATTTCCATTAACGACCTGGTTACCGAAACCATCCTCTCGCACCTGGAAACCATCGAGCATTTAAAAACTTATATACAATCGTAGCGGAAACTTCTGAATATTACTTTGTAAACCCATTCCGTTCCCGTGTGTGGGTTTAAATGTGGTACCTAAACCACAAAACTTGAACTCTTTTATAGTGGATTTGCATTGCGCGGCTGCTTTGGGGGATAGTAGCTTATTTAAACAGTAAGTAAAAACACCTGCGCTTTCCAACCCATTATAGCGCATAAAAATTAAGGTGGGCTATAATGCTATGGTTTTTGAAACTATGGTAACCGACAATTATATTATAACCATGCCCACCGGGAATCCGCAACTTGTATTGACCGATCCTGCTGTTATAAATGAATTTTGTTATTATCTCCATCAGCGGGAATCAACATTAATTGCATCCAAAGTATTTTTGAAAAGAGTGCAACAACGCGAAAAAAATACCTGCCGGTTTATCGAACAACAATATCCCCTGGAAAATTAAAACGATATAAAAGTTCAACAAAAAAGCCTCCGGATTTTCATCCAAAGGCTTTTGAATTTTATTCCCATGCCTGGCATACGGTGGGTCATTTTGTGGTTTCAAAGGCCCCGATTTCCAATAACTTTATAGCGGATCTACAGCTATTAATTTACCTGGCGGTACAATAAAGGCCGATTTCGAAAAAATGGCGGCCAGAAGTGTTTCAAACTGTTTTTTTGAGTTTATGAATTTAAAAACCATACATACCACCCGAAACAGAAATTTGCTCACCCGTAATCCACGCTGCATCATCTGAAGCCAGAAATACAACAGCTTTCGCAATATCTTCGGGCTGGCCTCTGCGGCCAAGCGGTGTATTGGCAATAAACATTTTTTCATACTCACTGCCGGTAGTAACACCCGCACTACGTGCACCTTCCGTTTCTGTAGCGCCCGGCAAAACAGAATTGATACGAACGTTTTTTGCACCCAATTCTTTCGACAAAGCAATCGTTATGCCATCTAATGCAGCCTTAGTTGCAGAGTACAGCGAGGCTCCTGGAAGAGGGTATTTGCTTGCACCTGAACTGATATTGATGATATTGCCGCCCTTATCGCCAAACGCTTTCAAAGATGCCTGGATAGTAAGTACAGGGCCTAATACATTTACGTTGAAATGCTGATGAAAAGCTTCTACGGTTACCTGCTCAATAGGTAAGTATTGCTGAAAGACCGCGTTGTTTACCAAAATATCCAAGGTGCCGAAAGCCTTCGCTGTTTCTTCAAACAGCCTGTTTACATCGGCTCCGTTCGATACATCGGCCTGTACCGCAATGGCTATGCCTCCATTATCGGTTATGGCTTTCACCACTTTATCCGCGCCTTCTTTACTTGAGGCATAATTCACAACTACCTTTGCGCCTTCTGCCGCAAAGTATTTGGCGATAGCTGCACCTATTCCTTTTGAAGCACCCGTAACTACCGCTACCTTATTTTCTAATTTACTCATGATTTTTTATATGTTTATATTCAAATTCTCCAGGTGTATTTTCCGTTCTGAAGTATATCCAAAGATGCAGCCCCGCGATGGACTATTTATTGACATGAATCATAAAATACGTTTGATTTAGGTCAATTCATGGCCTTGACGTAAATCACGTTAATCGGATAACTAATTGTAAAAAAGCAATTTAAGATAGCGGTGGAAAACCCGGGAAGCAGAATACCAGAAAGATCACAACGGCATATTTTGCGTTAGTAAGCACTTTCTTTGTATTAAGGAAGCTATATCGATGCGGGGTTTATGAAGCGGTAATTCAAAAGCTGGGCGCTTTGTAAAAAAGCTATATTAAGGCGTGTTGTTTGCGGGCATTACTGAATTTCATCCTTACATAAGAATCTATTTAAAAGAGTTTTTCCTTATCCTGCTCAAAGTTTCCGGGGATAAACCCAGATAAGAAGCGATCATGTTTTGCGGGAACCGCTTTAGAAAATGCGGATACTTGCTGATCAAATCCTCGTACCGCTCTTCAGCCGTATAGCTAATAGCAACCTGCATTCTTTTCTGGGTTGCAATGGTGTAATTTTGACTGATCACGTTCGCCATCGCTGCAAAGGCAGGTATATGCTTAAGAAACTCCTCAATTTGAGCATTGGTTGATTGCAGAACCTCCAGATCCTCCAGCGCTTCAATATTGAAGCGACTTGGTGTTAACAGGTAAAAACTTTCAAAATCGGCTAACCACCAATTTTCTAAAGATAATTTCAGTATATGTTCATGCCCTTTTTCATCTACCGTAAAGGTCCTGGCAGATCCTTTTAAAATAAACCCGATATATTTGCATACGTCTCCTTCCTGTAAAAAGTATTGCCGTTTTCGAAGCTTTTTGGGTTTGAAATGTGCCATCAACAAATGCTTATCATCCACTGAAAGCAGTTTGCCTGATATTTCTTGAATGTAATCGAAAAACGCTTCAAAATTAAACATCGTTCAAGTATATATTTATTCGCAATTTACTCAAGCTGCCTGATAAAAGACTAAAAAAAGCAAACATCGTATAAATCACTCAGTATGCTCAATGGCGCAGGTGAAATTCTCTTTTTTGGCAAAGTTAATTGAAACAAAAAAAAAGAGGCTGATCATGATTTATGATACAGCCTCTTGTGGGGTTAATTATTTAGCCAAATAGGTCATACCACCATCAACAAGGAGTTCAGCACCAAGCATAAACGAAGAATCGTCGGATGCCAGGAAAACCGCTGTTTTACCAATGTCAGCTGGTTGCCCAATTCTGCCTATCGGCATTACACTTGCAAATTGTGTTTTTAGCGCTTCAATTTGTTCAGCGGGAACAAACTTGTCAAATGCCGGTGTATCCGTTGTACCTGGTGTTATTACATTTACCCTGATCCTTCTATCTAAAAGATCGCTTGAGAATCCTTTTGCAAAATAGATTACGGCCGCTTTTGCAGCACCATACAACGTAAATGACGCGTATGCCCGATGCGCTGCATTTGACCCGATAAGAATAATAGAACCACCATCATTCATATAGGGCAGTGCTTTATGAACCGTGAAGTAAACACTTTTCAGGTTTAAATCCATTGTTTTGTCATAGTCGGCTTCGCCAATAGTTGCCACAGTTCCTATAGTTCCACCACCCGCGTTGGCTACAATCACGTCTATTTTACCAAATTTTTCAGCTGTTTCTTTAAACAGGCTCTCCAGGTCGGCAAGGTTGGTTACATCGGCATTTATGCCTATAAAATTACCGCCAAGCCGAGCCACAGCACTATCTAAAGTTTCCTGATTTCTGCCTGCAATAGCTCCTACAGCACCTTCATTTTTAAATTCCTGGGCAATGCCAAATCCAATGCCACTATTACCACCTGTAATAACTGCTACTTTATTTTTTAATCTACTCATTATTTCTTTTTTTAAAGATTGAGCGACAAAGGTAGGCTACTAAAGTTATTTTTAGTAACTTTGTACTCAAAAATAACAGTAACATCGGTGTAACCAAGTAACATTATGGGGTGTAAAATAGAAGAGTTTCAACAGGAACAAAAGAAAAGAATCAGAGCCGTTCAGGATTCAATGGACGCATTAAATGGGAAATGGAAAATTTCCATCATATCGTCTATTTGCTGTTACGGTAAAAGGCGGTTTTCCGATATTTTGAATGATATAGAAGGAATTTCCAACAGAATGTTGAGCAAGGAATTAAAGGAATTGGAAATAAACCAGTTGGTAAAACGAACTGTTTTAGATACACAACCCATAACGGTTCAGTATGAACTTACGGAACACGGCAATACGCTACAAACCATCATCAGCAATCTAACAGATTGGGGAATTGTACACCGAAAGAAAATTGTGGGGAAATAATGTTCGTTATTTGTTGGGGGGCGTTCTACCATTGCCGCCAACAAGCTCGTACCAGCCATTAGCTTGCCCAATAAAAAATATCGAACTACAAGATTGAACGAAGCAGCGCGTTTAACATATCACATTAACAAGGGGCTACGTGAAAATATAAAGTGGCCCCGGCCATAAGATATTAGGACATCTACATTTATTTTTGAAGTGTTATTCAGGCTTAAATTGATGCATAGGATCGGATTTGAATACCATTGGAACTTTACCCATATTTTACCTGAACAATGCTTGTTATAATGCCATTGATGCCTGAATATGGAGTGAATTGTTATTGTGTTAGCATTATGTATAATATTAGTGGCGATGAATACACAGATGTAACGCCCACTGGTAACTGGAGTTTGTTTAGATTTTTAATGTTGTAATACTATTTCAAATGTATGTACAGAGGCGTTATAGCAGTAAGTAATTTGCCAGCCGTATTTATTGCATATATTTTTTACCAAAGCCAGGCCCAAGCCGGTTCCCTCCGATCTCTTGGACTTAATAAACCGGTCGAATATCTTATTTTGGTCCAAAGGCGTTGAAGACCCTGTATTCTGAAAAGTAAGTTTATTACCAGTTAACGAGATAATTATTTGGCCGGAATTTTCATTGTGTCTTATGGCATTGCTAAATAAATTATTTAATAAAATATCTATCAGATATTTGCTTGCATAAATTTCTCTTGAAATTAGTGTCGCTTTAAGGTTTATCTGTTTATCCGCTAACAATTCGTTGAATTGATTGATCTTCTCCTTAATAAAAACCTCCAAATCCAGTAATTCAATATCATCTATTAAATTATTTTCGATCTTAACCAGTAATAAAAGCGATTGATTAAGCCGGGATAACCTGTTTGTAGCTGAATAAATATCGTTGATTTGTATATATTGTTCATCGTTCAGCTTTTCATCCTGGATCAATGTGTCAAGTTTCGAAGTGATAACCGCCAGGGGTGTTTGCATTTCGTGGGAAGCATTTTCAGTAAATTGCTTTAAATTTTGAAAGTCGTCTTTTACTTTTTTCGACATTCCCTGAACCGTAGTGTTAAGGTCGTTGAACTCATCAACCTTTGTTGTTTTAAGATTAAGACTTTTGTTGTCTGAAATATTAAAGGATTTTAACTCGATCAACGTTTTATAAAATGGTTTCCACAAGCCATTCAGGATATAGCGATTGGTTATAAATAAAGTCAATAACAAGCCTACCGACAATACAAGTGTGATTAAGCCAATGATCTGAACCAAATATTCCGTATCTTCTCTTGATACGATAAGTACCGTTTTGTAATTGTTGGTTTTTACCTTTACTAAACACGATACCGCCCGGCCTGCTTCCCGTTTCTTTTCCTTGGGATTTTTATAAATGGTATCAAAAAATCTTCTTTGAATAGCCGTATCATTTGTTTTTGAAAATACAACCAGGTCTTCATCAAAATCTACTTGTTTTGGCAGCTGTTGGTTGTGCTTTATATAATCTTTAACCCCGTCAATTTCTTCAATTAAATTTTGATCAAGCTGATGTTTAGCAATATAATTAATAGCAAAAAAATAGATAACGGCACCTGCAAAAAGCACAGAAATTGTAATAATAATACTTGCTTTATTATAATGCGCCGATAGCTTCATGAAGCTTTAAATTTATAACCTATACCATATATGGATTGAAGATAATCCTTGCATTTGGCGTCCAAAAGCTTTTTCCTTAAATTTTTAATATGCGTATATATAAAGTCAAAGTTATTGTTCATGTCCATTTCATCGCCCCACAAATGCTCTGCAATAGCATTTTTAGATATCACTTTACCTTTATTTGCAATAAAATATAGCAGCATTTCATATTCTTTGCGGGTAAGTATAACGGGCAAATTATTAACCTCTACCGTCCGCCCGGGCAAATAAATACTTATTTCATTAAATACCAGGTTGTTATTACTATTAGCAGCCTTACGCCTGTAAACCGACGCTACCCTCGCCTTCAGTTCGGCAAGGTGAAAAGGTTTGGTTAAATAATCATCAGCGCCAATGTTTAACCCTTTGATTTTATCATCTAATGAGTTTCTGGCCGATATGATCAATACTGATTCATCTTTCATTTTCTTTTTCAGAAAATCCAAAATTTCAAAACCTTCACCATCCGGTAAACCAATATCGAGTAAAACACAATCGTAATTATAGCTCGATAATTTGTCGATTGCGCCCGCCAGGTCGGAACAGCTTTCGCAAATATTCCCATCCTCGCTAAAATAAGAAGTTATATTTTCACGCAAGCCTTGTTCGTCTTCTATTACCAGGAGTTTCAATCAGGTTTTTTATCAAATATAGTTTTAGATATTGAAGAAAAACTGAAGTAAGTATTTATAACCATTATCAATAATAAATAAAAACAATATACTTCAGTATTGCTTCAACATCGGCTATTAACTTTAAAAATAATATTGTATTATCGTTTTCATGACTAAAAACAATAAAGCCACATTTGTTATACAAAAAGTTCAGCCGGGCCTTTTAGGGTTAATGGATGGATCTGTATCAACCCTTGCGCCCATATTTGCTACAGCCGGGTTAACGCACCAGCCTATAAAGGCATTTTATGTAGGCTTAGCGGCTTCGCTCGGGGCAGGCATAAGCATGGGATTAGCAGAAGCGCTATCCGATGATGGCACGGTTACAGGCCGTGGCAGCCCTATTGTACGTGGCGGCATAACCGCATTTGCTACAGCATTAGGCGGTATGCTGCATACCTTACCATTTTTAATTAGTGATTTGCACACCGCTTTGCATTTTGCCTATATTGTGGTGATATGCGAATTACTCGGCATTGCATTTATTCGGTACAAATTTATGGAAACACCGTTGCTTAAAACCGTATTGCAGGTAATAGTAGGCGGAGGCATTGTGTTTTTGCTGGGTATTTATTTAGGTAATGTAGGAACGTAATATGGCAATTATTGAAACTACCCGTAAGGATATAAGCAATAACAACGCAATTAAAAAGAACTCCGCAGCGCTTAGGTTATGGCATTGGTTAAATGTTATAGTTATTAGCGGCTCGCTGATAACGGTATTGATCAATTCTACCATAACTGATAAACATGCCATTATTTCACTGGTAAAAGCAAAAATCGCGGAAACTAAAGGTGTTGATAATGACCTAAGCCGGTCTGTTGGGGGCGCGCTTGAGGACAAGGTTTGGGCAATCCATATTTATTTTGGTTACTGCCTCGCGGCTTTATTTCTTTTCCGTATTGTACTTGAGATATTTCAGGTAGCCGACCAAAAAATTACAGGAAAGCTGAAAGCTGCTTACTATCAATTTGTTAAAACGAAAAGAAACAGGCAAGCCGCCTTACATGAACTTTCCGTTAAAATAATATACGCTATATTTTACGGCCTGCTTATTATAATGGTGATAACCGGCTTATCGCTTGCTTTTGATGATGATATACCGGCGCTTAGGTCAATTCGTCATCCTGTTAAAAGCGTTCATGGCTTTTGTATGTATTTAATAATAGCCTTTATTATTGTCCATTTGGCCGGTATTTTTCTGGCTGAACGCAAGAAAGACGGCAAGGGGATTGTTTCTGACATGATCAATGGCGGTTAAAGTTTGGCGTATGAAAAAAATAGAATTTCCTTACAACTGGATTTTAGCAACAATTCTAATTTTTATCTGGCTGCTTATCATTACCTTTTTGCCATAATCCCTTTATTTAAATCCCAGGCTTAACGAGATCACATTTGAAACAAGGTTGGTAGTTTGGGTATAATGCCCGTATCTTATTTCCAGTTCATGCAAATGTTGCCAGCCAAAAACTCCGTTTGGCGGTGCTACCCTAAAGCCAACACCAAAAAACTGGCTGTTAAACTTTGCATATTCGTAATTACTGGTATAATATTCATCGGTAGGGCTATGCTCCTCATAAGGTGCAAAATATCGCGCTGCCGACTGGTTATAAAATCTATAAAAGGGTGATATGGAGAAAAACGGCGAAACCTTATAGGAAATTTCCAGGTTAGCCGTGTTAGACCGGATGCCCCAATTATCCAAATAATAGCGGTAGTATGTTCTGAATACGATATTATCACCCATAAAATAATTCAGCCTGAAACCTACTGGTAATTTATATCTTGATGAAGGTAGTTTTTCGATAGTATCTTTCCCGTTTGAAAAATAAACCCTGTGAAAAGGCAAACTTAAATAACCGTTTTGGGCAACAACATCAGCCAAAAATGCGATCTGTAAGCTGGGATCAATAATTTGGGTATAACCCAAAGATGCGCTATAAGTTTCTCTTGGGCTGCTACCGTTATCGTCATCATTGCCACTATTATGATGGCCGTCTCCACCGTAACTATTATTAACGTTGGTAAGCATCGGATTAAACTCCGAGGGATATATCAAAGTTACCTGGTCAAAATATCCCTGTAATTTAGCGCTGAATTCACCGTTTTTATTATCGGTTTTTATCGAAAAATGCGCATCGCCGCCAATCGACTGATAATTATATTCTCCAGAATAATAAGCGCCCAATCCAAATGTATTCTGCGTTTTTTCATTTTCAACAGTCCAATCCACTGAGGGGTAAATCCTTGTTCCGTTAGTGCTTGATGCACCGGTTTTATTAATATAAGCTTGTGAAGCAGCTGTATGGGCATCAAAGCCTAAGCCAACCGCCAATGTATTCTTATTTAAATTATGGTTTTCCCATAAAAAATTCATGGTGATGCCATTGGCAATATCTGTTACTTTTTCAGTACCAATACCACCTGTAACGGCCGAATGGTCGCCGTTTTGTGAATAGTAACTGGACACAAAGTCTATTTCATCCAATTTCAACCGCCGGGGGTTATAGTGGGTGCTATCCTGGTTTGATGTGCCACTTACAACATACGTTGGCTTACTCGCGGAACTATCCTGCCTGATTTGCGCATAGCCGCTAAGGCCACATAACAGTGAAAATCCAAAAATTGATAAATATACTTTTCTCATAATTAGTTACAGCCGCAACCCCCGCCTGTTTTACCTGCATTTGCACCTGAAGCCGCTTCGCGATAGGATTCAAAATTCAATTCATTTTTTTCCACCTTACGGTTGCTTAGCACCATTTCAGCATCGTTGATCCGGTTTTTTTGATACTCTTTTACATTCACGCACGCTGTACAGGCAAGAACCAATAAAAAAAGCACGGCTACTGTTATTTTATCTATCATTTAAGGGGTAATTAATATTGATATTTTTTGAAGTGTATATGCTGTTATCATCATCAATAATTACAGCTTCTATATTTTTAATTTGATTTATCATATCCAGGCCTGCTTTAATTCCCATAATGGTTACAGGTGTTGCCATGGCATCTGCTATTTCTGCATTAGTAGTTATAATAGTTACACTTTTTATACCGCTAACAGGCAAACCGGTACGGGGGTTAATAGTATGGGAATATCTTTTTCCATCTACCACAATAAATTTTTCATAATTGCCCGACGTTGCAACCGCCATGTCGCTAATATTTAAATAAGAAAATACCTCATTTGCCAGGTCGGGGTTAACAATGCCAACGGTCCATTTTTGGCCATTCGGTTGCAGGCCCCATGCCGTCAAATCGCCCGAAGCGTTAACCACCCCGCTTTTGGCACCATTAAGTTTCATTACCTGTTTTGCACATTCAGCTGCATAGCCTTTACCTATACCGCCAAAACCAATACGCATACCGGTTTCACGTAAAAAAACCGTACAGTTTTCTTCGTTCAGCATGATGTTTTTGTAATTGATAAGCCGAACCATATTTTTAGCTGTTTCCTTATCGGGCAGCGATGTCATGTGCTGATCAAAATTCCAAAGCCGCTTATCAATCGACCCATAAGTGATATCAAATGCACCTTGCGTTAGCTCACTTATTTTAATTGATCTTTTAATCAGATTAAATACCTCTCTATCAACCTCTACAGGCTTTATTCCGGCATTACGATTTATTTTATTGGTTTGGCTAAAATCGCTGAAAGTGGTAAATAGCCTTTCAATCCTGCTGATTTCTTCAATAGCAGCATCTATACAATTTTGCGCCCACATAGGGTCATCCCCAACCACACTTATTTCAAAGCGATTACCCATCAGGCGTAATGCCCGCTTATGAACTAAAACCCCGGTCATTTCAGTTGCTACCATTTTTGTAGGATGCTATTTCATTTACAAATTGTTGTGGAGATTCATTAGGGAAACCGTCCCAGTCTTTCAGCACTTTACCGTTTTCATCTATCAAAAGGGTGTAGGGAAATTTTCCTTCCGGATTATATTTATCGGCAAGGGCTTCATTTAGTTTAGTTTGCTCTTTACTCAATTGATTTTTCTTTTGCCTGGGGAAATCGGCCCGCACTAAAACTAAATTTTCCGCAGCAAAATCGGTAAAAACAGCCGATTCCAATATTTCTTTCCTTTCCCTGATACAGGGGCCACACCAGTCCGAACCTGAGAAATTAACCAGGATAAGTTTGTGCGATTTTGCCGCTTCAGTTTTAGCCACATCAAAATCGCCCAGCCAAATCACATTGGACGAAAGCATTAAAGCCAATAAAATAATCAAGAGTTTCATAGCTATAGAAATATTATTGAATGCTTTATAACATCTATTATTATCCAAACAATAATACCATTGAAATCTGTAGTTAACATGAAAATTCTATTTTTAACATTTTTTTAACAAATCCTAAGAATATTAAATCAGCGATATTTAATGGCTTAAATCCGATAATTTCGTTTAGGAACCGGAGATATACCGATAAATTAAAAATGCGATTTGAAATGCGGTAAATTTCGGAAACTCATTTGAAGTCAAATCGACCCAAATTTTACCCTTTCTGATCCACCAAAACTTTACCTATTACGCAACCTATTACGAAAAAACGCCCTTTTCGTATATGAAAAAGACGTTTTTAGTGGGCCTTAAAGACCCCAATCTCAAACTATTTTATTGAGGATTTACAGCTGTTAATTGACCTGACAGACAAATAAGGCGGTTTTGCAAAATGGCGACGGGAGGTGTTTCAAAATAAATTTGAGTAATCTGATAATTACGATAAGAAAACGCCAGCTGCTACGTGTAGCGGAGGCGACAAAATACTGAGTTGCGTTTTCCAGTTGTTTTTAGCATATTTAAACAACAATAAACCGAACTTGACAAAAATACCTGTACATCACTTAAATACTTGGGCAGATTTCGGCCTGGATATGGGGCACACTTCTTATCCTGGCGCGCGGGAAATGCTGGAAGGCTTCGAAGCACACAGGGACGATTGCTACAGTTTTTTATTGGTTGAAACCGGCGGCGGCTCTATGGATGTGGATTTTATTAATGTTGATTTGCCCGAGGCTCATATTTATTACCTGGTGCCAGGCCAGATCCATCATAATATAAAAACTAATGACAGTAATACCTGGTTCCTATCTGTGAATCCTTCACTGGTCGCCAAGCCTTATCGGCAAGTGTTAGAGGGTAACCTTTCATTGCAACAACCGGTTAAGCTCGAAACTAAAACCTTTGTACAATTTCAGAACATTATCCATATTTTGAATGCCCAGTATAAAGGTGACAGCAGTTCACCTTTATTCCAGCAATTGGTAACTTCACTGCTTGATTCCCTTGTGGGGATGTACGCTAAAATTTACCAACGCGACGATCTTCCCGGAAAAAGGACCTCGCGTTTATATCATATCACACAACAATTCAAAAAGTTGCTTATGGAAAAGATCAGGTATGAAAAACGCCCTGCATTTTACGCGGAGCAGCTGAATATTTCAGAAACTTACCTTAATGAAGCCGTTAAAGAAATTACCGGCTTTACGGCCACTTATTGGTTAATGAATGAAAGCATGGTTGAAGCCAAGCGCCTATTGGTTTACAGCCCGCTTAGCGTAAAAGAGATTGCGTACGACTTAGGCTACGACGATCACGCTTACTTTTCCAAACTTTTCAAAAAGCTTACACAAACCAGCCCAACTGATTTTAGAGCCGGTTATTTCAGGTAAAGCACC
>Ga0302303_10000942_pt1 | contig 20750 bp, 16 predicted proteins | sample III_Palsa_E2_1_FD_194542 | JGI IMG/M metagenome (GOLD analysis project Ga0302303, IMG submission 194542) | Peat permafrost microbial communities from Stordalen Mire near Abisko, Sweden - III_Palsa_E2_1 | ecosystem: Environmental > Terrestrial > Soil > Palsa > Peat permafrost | place: Sweden...
TCAAACAAGCAATCGTTTTGGGTATATTCGAAGGCCTCTTCAAAGCACCACCTGGTTGAAACATTTTCCACAACAAAAAACAGCGAAAAATAATAGGAAAACGACGGGTCATTTATTTTAACAACTATATAAATATGTAATGTATTATTTGCAAGGAAGTGATTTCCAAGAAACAACGCTCGACTAATTGCCCAACTTGTAAATCCTAATTACATAAGTCATGTGATAAAATAGGGGCCTGTCCTAGTTGTCGTTATGTTTTTAATTCAAGAATATATACATAATGGAAATAAGATATTAACCGTTAACTAGATGAAGATTATGATGACGATTATTTATCAGATGACTTTATTCCATTTGACAAATACAAGAACAAACATAAGAGATCCAAAAATATAACCAAAGATTATGACCGATACCTAGAAAAAAGAATCAAGCTCCAATATTCTGATTATGAATCTGATTTCACCGACCAAGAGTGATTATCTAATAGTCATTATCAATAAGATTGAACTTCAATATTTACTTATCAGCTTATATTTTTTTAGTAATATTTTCTGATCCATACGTAACACCCTTACCAATTGCACGATCCCATCTTGATATTTTTACTTCAAATGCAATATCACTTTTATCAATTGTAACGTTTTATCTTTCCTAATGACTTAATATCTAGTTAATTATATCCTAATTGATTTCATCTTATGATTTAGATTCAATACCTTTCATAGTGACATGTTTTTCAAATACATATGCATCTTTCCAAGGCTACTTCTTATTAAGTTTAGGCTAATCAGTAATAGTAAAACATATTTTCTATTTGGGTCCCATGAACGAACCATATACGATTCCACCATTACCATAGTCATTCTTTCCTTATCCTAAATTCTTTCCTACATGACCTGCTTCTTATAGTTATTTGTAATACTTTAATGGAATATAGTAACTATCGGTGTCGGAATAATACACTAGTCTTGATTTGTCTCCCCCGATACACATTACAAAATTATTCATTATTCTTTTACTATAAGAGAGTATATAACATCCAAGAATTGAAGGATAGCTATTTGAACTGTCGGATTTTTACTTATACCATATCTGACCGTTTTCCAACTTTAAATAATCCAATATGGTATCGTCAAACTTTAATGCAAATTCCTTCTCAGTGGTAAATCCTTCAACTGTGTCAATATTCTTTTAGACACATTTACCATATAAACTATTCATTATCAATTTGACAGCAGTGCTAAGAATTTCATTATCATCCTTATTATACTAAGTTCGCATGTTAAAGAATTTACCAATGAACTCTTTGAATGGATTTTATATCTTACCACTGAAATATATGCCCTCATGTATTTTTAATACCTTACCACCAAATCTAATTATTTCACCAATGTCAACATCATTATAATATTAGTCATTAATATATCCTTTGACATAAAAGCACTTACCATCCTTTTTCATTGGCACAGGTATGAATTCTAAATCTTCAGGTAACCAAATGTCACATCTAGTAATAAAATGATCTTATCCAAATTTATAATCCAAAGGCATAACATGTGATGTAGTTAAATCTGGAAATGAATCAGCTTAATACATTGCTGATGGATATAATGACGTACCATCAAAAGCCATTAACACATCCTATGACTATACATCTAATATATCTTACCTCATCCAATTTCTTATATAACTTCTAGCAGGTTCGTGCTGTTGATTAAGCATTCTATCAGCTTCAAATAGATCACTTGTTCCAAGTTTTTGTTAGAATAGCTCCCTTAAACTATTCAAACAATCACTTTTGAACTCACGTCTAAAAGCACAGACACGACCACCATGTATGCTTTTTCTAACAAACTATTATGCATATGGAGATACAAATTAATGAAACTTAGTACCATTTAAATCGCACATCCTACTAAATTCTTAAAAGGCAAATGATGCACTTGAAATACAACGTCTTATGTCAATAAATTTACCATCTTCATTTTTTGATATTTCACACATCGATTTTAGATATGATGCCCAAACTAGTCCCAATGATATAACATCCAACTTTAGATAAGGTGACCATTCATTTTTTTTGGATAACCAATTTTCTGAAGTAACATCATTATGATCCATTGACGATTTACAAAATTGAGATGGTAAGTTATAAGACTCACACAAACTTTACAACGACCCTTATAAATGACTCATAGTGCATCTCATTGTTATACTTGAATTCTTTAAACCAGTTATTGTTAGTGATCCAATTCCATTATGATGTATGATATTATGAAATTTCAATTGTTATTATAAAACTAAGTAATTATCAAACCCCTTAGCATTATGTCCATAAAATATTATTTCTTTAGTTCGCCATATGCCTTTATCGTCCTTATATTTTTTTTACAATGAGTCAGTATGATTTATCATTTACTCTATGCAATTTGAACCCTCAAACATATTAACTCTATCCTTCACTATATAATTCATTACTCTTTCATCTTTGAATGACCCATCTTTGTTTACTAAATGTACTAGAGGTATACAAGCACATGCATATGGAATGAACATATCATTTTTATCTCTATAAGCTTCACAATCCCATATATAGACATCATACATTTATTCTATAAGTCATTTAAGTTTGTATTTGAATTTAAATTCTTTAGTTTCAAGAAGTTCATCCTTGATATACATATCTGATTTCATATAACACTCAATAGCTTAGTTATAGTTTGACACACTTGGTTATTTTAACCATATATAATGGTTATCATGTATGAATATGCATATATCAACTTTAGTTCCACGTTCTGTTGAGTATACATGTTATTTACCAGGTCTTTATTCATATACTCCAATATGTATATTTAACATCTATCCCAAACCTTTAAGTTTACACATAGGGAATTTATCTCTTAGAACTCTGTTTTTAATACAATAAGCCTTATAAATATCATTGATATTAGATTCTAAGATAGGGTATGCTTTAATCAAACATTTCTTTAGGCATGATCCACTAGTTGGTATGTAAAATTATTCTGTTTCTACTTCCATTATTTCTTCTAGGTCATGACCTTATCCGACAACAGATCTCTTATGAGCTTTTAACTATCTCAAATCCTAATTGTTTTCACTATATGGTGACATTCTATAACTATCTATATATACTTCAGAAGGATCACTAGGTGATGATGGGCCGTGTTTATTTTCCAAATGCTTAAGAAATTGTAACTTGGATAAAAACGCATAGTTAAGATTATTACCATCAACTGTTTTAATGTGTAATATTTATGGAAATTTATCTGCTTCACTTACTGCTCTATATGCATCAGCAATTGTTAATTTTTCACCCTCATCAAATATATCCTTAGAAGGTATTCCTTTTTTTGCTTCTTTAATAATTTCCAATGTCTCTTTAGTTTTGTTTGCAGCATTCTTGATAAATCCTAACACCCTATTTAATCCAACCTATTGACGTTCTTTTTGTTATTCACTTTTAAGATAAGCAATAGCATCTATGTAATTTTATTAATGCTCACTTTTGATCTATGCAATCCTAGATGCAATTTTTTAACTGGTTGGTTTCCAAGAAAGACCATGCGGAATTGAATAAAGATCTGAAAGTCGTTTTAATTCAGACCACAATTATTGATGACTCATTTATTGATTCATAAAATATATTTTATTTTTCTAATATCAATTCAAAAGACAGATATCAATATAGAAAAATAATATAGTAGTTTCAAACAACAAATTCAGGTATGTGATCTATGATTTTAATCCACACAAGTTCAAATCGTTAAACTGTTGTTTATTTCTATATATGAATAAAGTCTCTTAATCGAATACGTTCAAAATCATATCCCCATAAGTTAATTATTATCTTCATTACAATGCCAGGACAATACTTGATATTAAATGTGTCACTCATTCAACTAAATATTCCAATGACTCTATTATAATAAACAGTTATCCTAGATATGTCATCACTACTAAAATGAGGTACTTCGATCCCTGTTAAGTAACTTCTTATGAATGCTGCATTAGTATGATACTTGTTAAAATTCAATAACTTTAACATTGATCTAATACTCTTAACAGTGATCATACTCATATTAACATTTAATGATCTATATTTTTATTCAATGACTTGTAAATGTTTTAATGGTATTTATTAACTACCTTATTCTTATCCTAATATCTTTAGCAACCATTTCTAATAGTTTTTAGTAGGATTATACTTGCTAACCTTATACTTATATATTCCAACAATAGGTTTCTCAAACAAACAGTCCCTCAATATCTTTACACGACTACATTCCTTACATGTTAAGGTATTCATCATTCCATCCTATATCATAACTGATCCACAACATATCTTATACTCATACTGTGGTTAATATATACTTAACTAATTAAACATTGGTAATCCAAATTCCTGAGCATATAATTCAATTTCATGTATGGTTGAATCAATATCCATTTACCAATAATATGACTTATCAAAATATTGCTTCATGCCTACGTAGGACATAAGCTTTTTGATATCAGTAGTTACCATTGGATCAGTAAGAAACCAATGTGGTAAAATCATTAACCAATCTATTATTTACATTTTAAATTAAGACTTTTAAATTATCAAAGTATAGATTGAAATGCAAACAGAAGGATATATTTATAGTGTGACTAATAAAATTACAAAATAGGTTTATATAGGTTCAACAACTTAACCACTTCACATGAGAATTGCTAAGCATAAAAAATGCTCAGAAAACTAAAGCATACTCACCCAATAATTTATTTAGTATGGTGTTGAGAATTTTGAAGTTGGACTTTTAGAGGTTTATATCTATGATAACAAATAGGAACTTAGATAACAAGAATAGTTTTGGATGGAGCAAACTAGCAATTTAATGAATATCAATAAAGCGTTTTAAACAACTAAGAAGGATAAAGCAACTTTATCAGCTAGTTAGAAATAAGCAATTGCAAAAAAGAACTGGAGAGATTAAAATCCTGAATACCATACCAACTATAACAAAATGTATTACATCCAAACAAAAGTAAAGTTATTATTCAAAGAGCTACCATTCAGTGAATGATAGTTATTGTTTTTTTAGTAAGTAGTATTAATTTTCTATATTGAGTTATTCTAATCCCTTATCAAAAGATTAAATGTAATCAGAAATCAATTTCGATTGTTGTATTTGCTTATCAATCATCTAGAAATAGTTTTATCATTGTGATCATTGCAGTTGTGTATTTCACACCCAATGTGTACCAAAGATACCTAACAAATGTTTCTAATGCAAATAGTAATTCAGTTTAGATAACGAGGATGATAGTGATGAAGAATATGTAAATGAGTATGCTTCAGAATAAGATGAGGATGATGAACATGAATGGAATACCAATGCCTTCGATTTAGATTCCTAATACTAATTTCAAGTTGAACATGACAATATTGTCGATCTACAAGATAAAATCAGATATGCATTTGAATTGGCATATAATGACGGATTATATCTGTTGAAGGATAATTATTCAACTTAGCGTTATACTGACTAATTCTTTGAAGATTGGTTAAACGAAAATAATAACAACGAGTTACCATTCAGTGAATGACATAATCAACGCTTCTTTTTTTTACGATACTCTACTGGTCGTATGGGTACTCCCTATGGTCGTATGGGAATATTCACTAGTAGTTTATTTGAAATCAAATCTAAAAAGTAATCATCCAATGGTTCATATTTCACTAACGATCCTGTATAAGGACAGTGGATGCAAAGTTCTCCTTTCTATTTTGCTTTAATAAATTATTTAAGCATTTTATTGCACATGATAAATAACCAAACAGATTTTTATCTCCGACTATAAAACAACGATGTAACGCCAACACATTGAAGAGCCAAAAGAAAAATTCAACTCAGTCACAATCTATAAGCCGACTAACCAGGACGACAGAGACAAGATTTTTGAAATATTTGATTACTTATAAAGCTTCACCCCATTGGCACTAGCACAGTTTGATTAAATCAATATATGGCATAAAGAAAATTCTGAATAGAAACCGTATGGAGTAATGTTCAAGAAGAGTCAAGGTTACAAATAACCAGGTAAGCCTGTAGTAAAATGTTCTGTCAATCAATCTGACCAAATGAAAATCACAGTGCTGCAGCATTTTTTCAATGGTAGTCTCCAAGACACAGAGCAAGTAATAAAGCATTAGATTGATGATTGTAATGACGAACTCAATCCGATATAACTTTATTGTGATGAGCTTATCAAAAAGTATTACAAACCACGACCAACAGTTGAATGAATGATCTAAATTATGGTTTTCTTTTTGCATCTTAAATGGACAGTCTTAAATGTTGGGAGAAATACATCTACCCAAAATCAACACCTATTAATTGCATCATCTGTTATCAAGATGGATTTCAACGAGTTCAGATATGTGGATTTGAACAACATCAAATGTGTATCAAATGCTTTATGGGTCTATATTAACACAATAAACGAAACTATATCTACAACAATGATGTTTCATATATAGAATGCCCTATGTGCCGCAATATAACTTAGCTACATCATTAAAAGTAGCCTATAGTTGGATAAATAATTAAGAGCGCTTGTCATATATTGTTTATCATTGCTGAACGAGTAAAGCTAAATAGAATATATCTTGGTAACAACACCAATTCAATTGACCACACTTACATTTATATTGAATAGGAAATTAATGATCAATATCTTCAAATACATAAGTAGAACATGATAATAAATCATGCACTTGAATCAGTTGAAGGGTTTTGGAGACGTAGTGGTATTATTAGATATGAAAACGCAATGATATATGGGGATAAAAAATGTTATTCAGTGGATGATTTTGATACGTTAGATGACGAGCTAAGTTATATGAAGAGAACCCATCTTTGTCATACTAGAACAAGAGAGTATAACACAAAAGGAAGAAGATATCCAAAGAGAATTCAATACTATGACTATACAACTTTATCAGGTTTTCCAGGACCTGCATTATACGAAAAAAAGACTTAAGCAACCTATGGACGAAAACGCTATCATAGTTCATCAAGAATGAATTATGGTTGGAAGATCTCAGGTTGATATTTAAATTTCACAGCCCTCAAGAACTGCTTTGAGTAGTTTGTCATTCTTTTTGCTAGCTTTTTTTTTCTTAACTGCTACGATTTAACTATCTTAAGTTGAATCATCAGAATTGGTTGGAACAATAAGTTTTATTCTTTTCTCAGGGTATTTGGGGTCATCATACTCAAAGGTTTCAATCACTGACAGATTCTTATCTGCAACTCTTTCAAAGGTATGCTCACATTTCTCTTGAAGGGTTTCATATTTAGAATTGAATTGGATGAATTCATAGCACCCTTTAACAACAGGAGCTTCTTTTCTATTAAACATAGTCTTATATCCATGGTCTTAACACCACTTTATAGCAGCTTCTTTTCCATGGACTTCAGCAATTCTAAGTCGTTGGACTTTGGGTTTTAATTGGGCGGGCATAATTTATTATACTTTATGATTTTATTGAAACATATAAAAAAGTAACAAAGCTAAAAATGAACAATGAAACCATAGGACATTATATTAAACCACAATAAGAATATATATGGACTAACCTCCATGAAGATTATACTAGATGGTATGAATACAGTTAGAAACGGTTCATATATCAAAATAGGATTAATGATAATGATCATTCTGAACATTTTTAGTAATTTCCTACGTATTATGATAGAAAAATAAAGTAGTATGTGTATAATAAATCAAAAAGTAGAATGTTGGATAAGAGTCATTGGAAATGATCAAACCAACTGAGTCTACGAAGTTGGATATTCGGAGCGCAGCGATGATCACCCAGCTAATTTATCAAGCACCAATCCAAGATCTTTATGCTTCTTCTTAACTTCCATGATGCAACGACATAAGTCACCACCTGTTGTTTTTTTTAATAACACCAAACTACCAACAAGTTATTTCAATAAGTCAGCTTATAACTTTATATCTTCAATTGTCACCTATTGATAAGTTTTTTCAGATTTGACTTTTGCCTTGGTTTTCTTTTCCTCCTTATTTGATTGTGAGTTTCCATATTCAGAAAGTGTATCCATATTTGAATATGATAGATAAAATGAAAAATATTGAAGACTGTTCTGAAATTTTTCACCCATATAATCGTAGTCATAACCTAATACCTTAAGAGTACAGAATTATATATGACTAACCAGGTTAATTTAAAATACTAATAGGTTTTAAGTACAAATAGGTTGGTAAGTTTACATAATATGGATTTTACATTTATTGCAATAAGAAATGTCAGTATAAGGTAAAGAAAGTATTTTATGATTATAGAGAACCGATACTAGTATTAATTGAATGTAGAAAGTAAAAAATAATTAGTCATAAAATCAATATGTCCTGGCAACAAACATTTAATCTATATTGATCACTAGTCATAATATTACTCATCCATATTACGTCTGATACGTCCTTCACCAAATTTTTTTAGCATTTACACTGTCAGGAAGCCATGACCTTTTTCACTTTTAGTAGCATCGTTATAGTATTCAATCATCTTAGCTAGACCTTCCTTATGATTATTGGCTGTTCCGAATGATAACTCCTTTAACATATCCTCCACGTGGAGTATATTATTTAGCTCACCTACAGACTAGTGGCTGAACTAGTTACGCTTCATTGGGGGTAAATTACCTTTATCATATTGTAAAAGGAAGATAGTTGTAATATCATACTTCCTACCACGTGTAAATATCATATCTAACTCAGGAGATTTTAATATGTCACTCGAGATTTAGTCGTCAAAAATTAAATGCCAACGATGAAGCTTCTTTTTTGCTTTCTTTAGCCTTACTTGATTATTAAACAAGTCATCAATGAATGACATATTAATATCTTCACTTACATTCATTTATTTAAAGTTTGGTTTAATCTTTTCCATTTTATCAATGAATCCTGTTATAGTCTTATCTGTTATTATATCCTTTGAGAAGAAAACTAATCTTGCAACGTCTAATTTACCTTCTTTTAATTACTGTTCTAAAAATTTAACTAATAATGTAGTCTTACCATATCCTGTACGTGAAATAATAGACCAACGCATTGGATCATCAGGTTTAACCATTTTTTCCTTTTTCAATGAATCCATATTCTTTTATCAACTAAATAAAAGAAATGGCCGGTAAGATTTTATTACCTATAGCAGGAATGTTAGGACTAAATTTAGGGTTTGGAGCAGGTGCCACCACAATACCTCATGCAGGATCTTGGGAACAAGGTAGGCTAATTAAACCTCGTACGTAGGAGGATAATAAAACTAATCAAGAGGAATATAAGAAAGGTGGGTTGTTTGGTATGATATGAAAGTAAAATAATAAGATTGAACCTGAAGAGGAAGAGGAAGAAGAGAAAGGATTACTTAGTAATGAAGAATTCGTTCGGAGCGCAGTCGACGAAGATGAGTTATATGGTAAAGATCTTGCTGAATATTACAATGAATCTGTTCGGAGCGCAGTTGACGAGAATCAACAAGAGTAAATTGCATCTGAAAAATTCAGAAGAGAACATCTATTTGATCCAGTTGAAGACGATCCCATTGGTTTGTAAAACCAAGAAGAAATAATTAATTCAGAAGAAAATGATCCTTTACTTGAGAATCCAGCTATCGATCATGCTTTATAATAAATGAGTCATGAAGAATTATAAGAGACAAGAGATATTTTACTTCATATGGCAGGTAATTATATGTAAGCAAATGTTATACCAGGAGTTAATGTTGGATCAAAAGTTTACTAGAATGCAGTTGGAAAAGTTGTTGGTGGAGGATTGGCGTCAGGACTTGGTGGTTTAATTGTTGGAGGTCTTATAAACGTAGTAAATTCTGGAACATCAGGTGTAGATCCAAGAACTGAAGACATTCAAGATTAAAATATTAACTAACCAGGTGAACTTGTTGTTTAGCCATGGACTGAGGAAGAAATTAAATAAGTTGATGAGTATTTAGAAAAGCAAAAAGAATAAAACCCAGACGTACCACCTGAATGTTAATACCATATATAATTTGTTGATGGTAAATTAACATCATATCTGGTTTGCTCTGGAGGAGTTGAGTATTAGGGAAAATAATATTAACGTATGGCTTGACTTTTATCAACACCATATTTCAACGTCTTCAGTTATTTTTTTCAAGTTATCAAGCAAGTCATTCTTGATCTGTTATTTCTCTTCAGTTGTTTTATAACAGTCCGTAAAGTGATGCACCTTAAACTATTACATTTTTAATCTTTCTGCAATTGTCATAATTTTACATCTGTACTATTCATATGCATGATTACATTTCTTCAAGCTCTCAGGATTAGCATTGACATATGACTTTGTTTTTAGATCATACTCAGTGAGATTTATTTCAGTTTGTCCAACCTACATTTTAGATAGTTTGAAAAATAAAATCAATTGTCTAAAATCACTGATACAATCCAAATTTCATCTATAAAGCAAAGTCTGTTCCATTGTTATTCTATGTTTGTATCTACTAATACTAGCTATCTAATAATACTATTTGAAGTGAGTTTATTCCTTGCATTGATCCAAAATCGACTAACTAGTTATTTGTTTCAATTTCATCTCTGTAGTTTAAGATAGAACCAAATGTTGAAACTGATGATAAAGGAATATTGAATGAACAACTTGTTTCTCCCCCGGTACCAATATATGCATTTTTCAATCCACCATTAAACTTAATGAATATTTCCGGACTTTGATTTAGCTATGGATATGTATCGGAAGTTTAATCAGCTGCTAATGCACGTGTTGGATAATATGTAAGAAATCCTAATTTTATCCACCCAGCACCATGTGGAGACCATGCGACAGTTGAATCAATAGTTAATATATTATAAGCTGTTGTATAGCTAATTGTCATTACACTTTAGATACTATTGAAGTATGTTATGAATGAAGATAGATCAAGATAAATCTAAGATATGGTAACTTAATTTAGTGTTGGACCAGCTGTGTAAAATGAGAAGTCTTATTCCGTCAATGAAAAGTTTGAAAAGTAATTAGGGCAACTTAATGATATAAGTCTCATCTATCTGAATTCATAAAGTCGTCCAAGATCAATACTAAAATTAGTATCGTTTCCTTAAGACTACATTGTGTTTGTGTTTATGAATAGTGTTTGCATTTATACGCAAGCGATAAATAAATGAATTGATTTTTGATAACCCATACGACCATAGGGAGTAGTTGAAAAAAATATGAATAAACCAACTGAACTATTTCACTATGTCTTCTCTTTATGACCAGCCTTCTTTTTCACCACTACATGTGTTAATCTTTCTGATGAAGCTTTTTATAAAGTTAATTCAACCCACGCAGCCTCTATCTTATTTAAAACTGATAAGGGATCTTTTGCTGTTGGTTTTGCTGAATAAACACCTTTTAACTTTTTCAATTTCCATAATTCTTATATTTTTTATAACTATTCTGGCTTTGGAGTATTTTTAAGTTCATCATATATACTTTTAAATCTATCAATTTCCTATTGAAATTCATGAGCTTATGTTTAAGCAGCTTCTTCTTTTTCTTCTTCTGAATCTGATTGGGTATCACCCCCTTTAATTTACTCAAGTTATTTAGTAATTATTCCTTCCTCTTATTTTTTGATGTGTTGCCTGTGTCTCATATTTTCTATTTCCTATTATGCTATTTCTCCAGATTCACCAATTTTTAAATGATGAGCAGTTCCTTAATGTCTTTCCTCCCGTTCTTATCTCTCCTCTTGAAGTTGTTTTAGAAGACTTAACATCCTTTTTTTTTTATTTTCTTTTCTACTTTCAGCCAATGTAATACCTTAACCTTCTTCTGATAAATGTTTTGAGTATTAAATCAATGGAGTGTTATCTATTAATCTAATGTCTTCTTGTACAATAGGTCTGTTATGAAATTTTTCAATTTATTCTTACCTACTACCTATTTTCCTGTTGAACTCTTCAACTTCATTCATATAAGGTCTTTTTTACGCTTAGCTATATGAAATATTACTCCATCTATTTCCTTCATTGACATGTCTAGGTTCAAAAGGAAGTCCCATCATGTTTTTTCTGGCTTACTCTTCTTAGACTTTATATTTCTCAGCAACTCTTTTACCAATGGTTGCTACCCTTATCTCATGATGAATAGCTTAACGATGTTTTCTATTAATTTCATGTTGATTAATTTCCTATTGAGCATAGTTTAAATGCATTTATCTTTCTTAGTAAGGCAATCCAACGTTCATTCCTCTCTTGTGTTTAATTTCCAAAAGTCTTGTTTTATGATGTATAGGTTAGTCTTTACCGACAAAAGGTTCAATGTAATGTTATTCATCACTTGCGGGTATGGCTCTTTCATCAAAGCCTTGACGTCTAACTCCTAATTTTATTTCTTCTGATTCGTTCTATTTATTTTCTTCTTCTGCATGAGAAGATGCTATCTCTGAAGCCACTCTCTATGGGATAGGGGGACCTCTATAGCCTAAATAATTGTTAGCAGCACCTACTTATTCTTCAGTTCCAAAATGACGGGGTCTAATTCCTTTTTACATTTCATATCTGGTAGCCTGATCTACATCATGACCTTGTATATATAGACGTTACCTTCTTAGAAATGGTTCTAAGCTTTCGTGCACCTTTTATCCTTTCTCAATTCGTTAAAGCAAGACACCGTTCTCATCAACAATATCAGTAACATCGTCGTCACCTTCTCCTTTTTTTTCACGTTCCTTTGCTTTTTCACGACCTTCCAATATTTCATTTTTGAACTTCTCACCTTGAAGTTTTGACATAGCGTCAATAAATGATACCTTGTAATTCTTGGCCAAGTCATTAATTGTAGAATGAAGTTCATTTCTTTCTTTTTCCACTAATGGTTTAATAGTTGGATCATGTAATGAAGCTGCGTGAAGATCGTTTACCCATTTTAGTTTAGGTCTAATCTTGAGTAAGGAAGTTTCAAGATCATCATTAATTGCGTGCTGTGGATATTCGCGCTTGCGTTTAAGAATTGACATTATGTATTTATTAAAAGGAATAAAATAAGATTACAATGGATTGTGCAATATGCTATTAAGCAGTGAATATTAAACAATGGTAGTGTTATGAAAAACAATACTTCAAAAATTGTACTCACCATACTAATATTCATATCGAGTGTTATATGGAATGGGTACTTCAATGTAATCCAAGAGCATATAATGGGTAATAGATATTAGTTCCTTGCCCTATATGTTGAGTTGTAAATAATATAGTTTATGTAGCTGTTGGAGATGACAATATTGCAGGTGTATAATTCATACATGAACCGATTTATTAATTACAACAATATGAATAGTAAAATCACCAAGCTGATATATAAATACATATACCTCCAAATCAAGATCACTAAAATGCTGTTAATTAAGAAATAACATAACTACTTCTATAGAGACATTAGGAGAGTTTAAGAAATATATATAATATCACATTAGTTTTAATTGGTTTTATTATGTTAGGTTGTATGATAACTTCTTCCATATATAGACATAAACTTAATAGAATTTGCTATCCATGTATTGGCTTATAGTAATATGATTGTGGTTATTGGTAGCATTAAGCTTATGTCTATATATGGGTTGATTAAACTTGTACCAAATGTGTGTATCCAGATACTTTATAATGTACTAATTAGTAACATAAATGGTCATCATTATCATTGGCGGCTGCGATTATATCGGGAGTTTTTACTTGGTGTTCTTTCATTGGTGCTATCATGAACCAAAAAGATTTTAATCAAGCTTGATTTCATTATTTTTGATAAAAAAAAAATAGAATCAGTTATCAACAACTCCTGCAAAAACTATCTGTTAAGTTTTTTTACTAAATACATGTAAATAAGTTATACCACCTAAACAATGTTCATATAATTCAAAGTCATATTTAGAATTAACTTTAACCCTTAATTCAATAAATACTTTACATTTAGGTTCAATCTCTAAACAATTATAAACTCTATAAACTTTAAACATACCAGGGTTTTATGTAACCTCAATTAAATTTTCAACTACTTTCAATTAACTGATATATTATCTGGCTTGAATTCTATCATCACAGTACATATCTATAAATGTGTCAGGTTTATATGATGAACTGCCGTAAACCTAAAATGATGTTAACATTATTCTTTTAATAAGGTATTAGAATATCTTAATGTAGAAAAAAAATAGATACTCTTAATTATTATACTCCTCAGACACTTGATTCGAAGTACTCACCTCCTTTCATAACCATTCTACTACTTATTGTTATAAAAGCATAAGTGGTTGTATTAGTTACATTAGCAAATACAAAACCCGTACCTGGAGTAACAACCCCACCACCAGTCTAAATAGGCCAAGTTGCATATATTGATTAATCCTAATTTGGTGAATATTATATTTATAAAATGATTGAATCTACCAAACCAGAGCTGCTTCCAATTTCATCCCCTTCAAAACGTAATTCGTCCCATACATTAACAGTTCTTAAAAATTACCAATTATTAGAAGAGTTATAAGGACCCGGCAAATAAGGATGACTCAAACCTTATGATTAACCTGGAGCCTAGTAATTAAATGTTTATGATTATGTCATTTCAAGAGTGACAACTCTACCTGTTATGTTACAAGTAAGTTAAGCTAATGGAATTTATGGAAATAAGATACATTCACCGCTGTAACAATTAGATCCATATAAACTAGCAATACTAGATATTTATGTATCAGTTCTTGTACCATAATTTTAATGATTTGCAAACTATAGCTAATGAATTCTCTAATTTCTACTTGCTTAAAGCGTTATAGTTCCTGAGCCTGCCCCTGTAAATGGAACTAGATTTCCAAACGTATACTAAGGAAAATATTCAATCTCGGATGTTAAAATTTTATTTAAGATGTCGGATGAGCTAACTCTTGTGTACTGATAGAACATATACTAGTTAGTTAGATAATATGGGTTAGTTGGTGTAGTTCCTGCTACTGTATAACCAGTTGCTGGTACAAAAGCTTGGGGTTTAATACAACATTCAGCTGAATTAACAGTCATCCATTCAAAACTGATTTATCCAGGAAATTTACAGAATAATTTGTACATATCAGGCTCATTCAGGAGCGGGTAAAATAGTAAATGCATAGGTATAGCAAAATTTCGATTTCCATCACTGATCTTCTTTGATAAATAACTATTAATCAGTGATATATATCCTTAAGTATAATTTCCGCTTGGTGCACCAGTTGCATCTGATCTATAATTGAAATAATCAGATCCTTAGACTCCGAGACCTGTAGCTGAGTTATCTATTTAAAATACTGCATCATCATTATCCATTTTTCCAACCCAAAGACCTTTAGAAGCAAATTGACTAATACACGAATTATTAATTGTTTCAATAATTTATTAAAGGTAAATTTCTCCGTATGGAATATTTTTGTTAAAGGACCCGATTCTTATGGCAAGCGGTTTGAACATTGCCAAAGCATTAATTGGCATTTGAAGTTAATCTGCTTGGGGTGCTAAATACGTGCCGACATATGTTGCTGTTCTCATATTGATTACTGAATTTGACACCTGTGGAGTCCATATTATTGTTTATGATTATGAACTAGTTACAAAAGGACCTGTTGATAAATTCTAAACAGATCTTGTATAAAGAGATTCTTAATTATCCCTTATTAGATTTGAGTCTACATCTGATCCTAATATTTAATCTAGATCCATAAAACCCGTGTTTTCCATGTTTAAACCTAAGGACTACTCCTTGGCTAGCATATCTGCCATAATTATACTTTTATGTCAGTGATATAAAAAGTAATTCATGGCTTCAAATTTTCTTGGAAATCCGTCTGGATCCATCTTTGGATAAAATGTTGACGGTGATTCAGTTCTAGATTCTATCATCCTAAGTCCAGATGGAAATATCAACCTGAATAATTAATATAGGGTAATCAATGCATTACCGGGAGTAAATTAAAATGATTATGTCACCGTATCGCAACTTGGATCGGCCCCTCCTGATGATAATTTACAATAAATATATAACTTCTTACCTTCTAACTTGGTATTTACAGGAAACACATTTTCCTCTAATGTTAGTGGTGTGACGGGTAACATGTTGCCCAACCAAAGTTAGGTCGCGTCTGAAATTTCTACGGCAACTTCTGGTTTGCTTCCTAATACTGCTTCGGTTCAAAGTATTTATAACAGCACAGCTGGAACATTAAATTTTGGATATGAATAAATTTAAAGTAGTGGGGTACTGGATCCTGCCACAAATGGAATAACAATGAGTGATATTCCAAATTCTGTATAATTACGATTGGCTGGTGGAACAGTTGTTTAGCTTTCGGCAACAGAATTATAGACAATAGTCCCGTTAAATATGACTAGTCAATAAATCAATGGATTGGGTTTAGGAATAATAAGTACTGACGCGGCCAGTTTGCAAAATTTGATTAATGCCTTGTCGAATTACGTCCCATATACTGGCTCTACTCAAAATGTTAATTTGGGATCATTCAATATACTCAGTCCTATATTATAAGGTCCTGTAAGTTCAAATGTGTCTGTGTTTAACAATGCTTAAACTTCAGGGTTACATATACTATCAAATGGCACATTAAGTACATTATTCGACTCAAATCTAGATAGTATAACGATTAGTACTGGAACTATAACTCTAAACATAGCTAATACAAATATTATTACGGTAATTCCTAGTGGTGTAACATTTACTGTATCGTTGAATATGTCTTCATAATAAATTCATAATCTCGCTATTGGTACTTCTTCAACAGATGCAATAAATTTATCGCAATTGAATTCACTATCTACTATCTATGTTCCTTATACGGGGGCAACATCTGGCGTAGCCCTGGGTTCATTTGGAATAGTTTCCAATAACGGAATAGAGAACACTTTTGGTACGGGAATTCTTCTAACAGTTCCGGGCACCCTGTCTTTCATTGTCCATGGTATTGAATATATGAATCTAACAACTCTTGGACTTAATATGGATGGAAATATTATATAAAATTTACAATCTGGTGGATCAGTCACAACAAACGCGGCCAACATCGCTGATCTAAATGCTGGTGTTAGTTCAGCAGAAAATTTTGCGGTTGATTATGTTCAGAACAATAATTCCATACAAAACTATATAAGTGGAGACTATTAGAGCGGTGGTTTAATCTAAACATAGGTTAGTTGTAATGCATAATTGAGCAATTCAGCTGTCAAATTGAGTTTGTGCTCTACTAGTTTCCTACCAAGCTATTTTGAACTGAGTTCATATGCTGTGAACGTAAATCCCTTGGTTGCTGATGTTATTTGTCATTACACAGGATAGCTTAGATTCATTTCAGATAGTCTATCATCTTTGTCTGGATTAGATTTTAACTCATAATAGCTTCACTCTATTGCCTCAGGGGGATCTACGGGATCAAATGGGGCCAACATCAATGACACAATAACGGCATTTAACAATGGTATAGCTTTAATTAGTTTATAGACAATTCAAACCAATTTACCTGTCAACCTCGCTATGGGTGGTCATTCTATAACTGCGACCTTATTTCAGAATCCTAATCAAGACGGTATATTGCTCACAACAAATAATAGTCCGATTATGACTGTTGCTGGTGTAATTGAATAAACATGGACTTCAATTTTATCAACGTTGAATACTGTTTTATCAATGAATTCAAATAAAATTACAAATTTAGCTAACGGAACTAACCCATAGGATGCAGTTAATTTTAGTTAATTATCGGGTTTAGGCTCAACAAATCCTCTAAATGTTATTTCAACAACTTTTGTAAATTCTGGTGATACTAATTTTAATGGATACAACATCATCAATACTGCGGGGGTTTATTCAAATGCAGCAAAAAACTAAGCAGGTATCACTTTCACTTCTGGAGGAGCATAGATAAATTTCTTGCTCAATTCAGGTGCTGTATTCTCTACTTTGACATCATCTTTATGGACTTTAGACATGGCTCTTTAACTTTCAGGCAATCCTATTTCTGGAGTGACGTCGTTACTTGATAGCAGTGGAAATACTCACATCGATTTAACTTCTACGACGATGAATTTATTTGCCAACTCAGTAAAAAATATATCGTTTTCATCATCTCAAATTGAAGCATTTGTTACGTTGGATATGAACGCCCAATCAATAGTTTAATGTCCAAGTATATCAAATTCAGCAGGTACTTTTCCAAGTTCGATCACATTCTCGACCACCACCGGAAATTAAGTACATACGTTTGCAGGATAAAATATTACTTATTCTTCTAATTCGACTCAAGTATTGGTTAGTGGAAATGCAAATTAATATAATATATAAGCGTTGGGTGGGACGAACAATGCCAGTATATCATTAGACAACAATTTGGGATAGATAATCAATAAGTTTGGAGCAGTTAACACATAATAAGTGATTTAATCGGTTACAGGGTCAACTATCATGAATATCAATCATACAAATAATTCATCAAATTTGACTGAAGTCGACTTTGCGGTCTCAAATGCCGTAACTTTAACTTTAGAAATTGCTTCAGTTATAGTTCCGTCTGCTGTGACTTTATATACAAATAATATTGCCAACACGTCTGGAACATAGCTCGTTATGAGTGTGGGCGGTACAAATAGTTAATTTCAGATAAATAATGCTACATATTCTATTTAAAGCGGTCAAGGGATGCATATTACAGGGGCATCCACAGATAGTAAAAGTGGCGATGTAAATTATATAGCATCTGGCGCAACTTCATCAGTAGGCGCATGGTCATACTCGACATCGGGTCTAACAAATCAACCAATTGGATTAAGAGTTGAAAACAAGGTTCTATGCGCGGGGGAGCTTGACGCATTTTCCGACGCTCGTGCAAAGGTAACAATATAAGATGAGTCATCAATTTTATAAAGATGTTTAGATGGTGTAAAATCATTGTCATTTTAATCTTGGATATGGAAAAAATAAAGCAAAGGAGATAAATTACACATTGGTATATATGCACAGGACGTGAGAGAATAATTCCCCTTTATGGTTAGTAGTCATGAATCAACAGAGGATGATTTACCAGATATGTTAACGGTTGATAAATTATAGTTAGCCGAATGTGGTTTACTTTGCACTAAGTACTTATTAAACAAGGTAAGTTAATTAGAAGATATAATTAGTAAACACGACCTCGAGATCGCATGTATGCGTTAATAGATTGAGATGTTATTCAAGAAGCTGGCTTGATGGTTATGGTGTTAATTTTATTTTTCTCTCAATTGAAAAGATGTCAGCAATATAATTATTACCAAATCAAAACTCATTTGGCTTTAATGCCAATCGAATAGTCGCAACTGCAAATGCTCTAAGTTTAGTGTCTGCTGGATAAATTTTAGCAGGGAATTAATTAAACATGTAGGGCAATCAGATCAAGGGCCTGGCTTAAGGAACGGCGCCAACTGATAGCGTCAATCTTCAGCAAGTTCAATAATTGGTGTCAAATGCTCCATTAGATAATTTTGTATAAGCTGTTATCACATAACCTATATAAGTGGTTAATAATGGAGTAATCATGTGGTAAGCACAAAATGTATAAGGAGGTAATATTTCTTATAATGGATAGGGACTTTTCTTCTTGTAGTAGGGATAAACATATATGTTATAATATTAACTACTAGGTGTTTATAGCTAGTTCACTGGTGGTTTGGCTTCTATTTCATTATTTGCGTCAGCAGACTTACCATAGCCGTAATAGATTCTTGTTCCGTATACAACTAGCTAGATAATGTAAAGTGGTTATTCGATTACATCTCCTTAGACATCATATTTCTAATCAATCATGTTTGTAGCCAACCAAGGGGATGGATGGTATGCCTTAGAAATTTAATAGAATGGTGACCCAATAACATTATAGGCGGGGAGTCATATTTCCTTTGAGTAGATCTGATTGTGATTCATTATTATAAGTATTTTTTTTTCGTATGTAAATGGAAAGTGAAAGAATGTTTAGATGTTTCGTGTATGGTATTTTTGCTGGTGTTGGTTTTTATCCAGCAATATTTCAATGCGGGATGAATTATGAAAATGCAAAATAACGATATGATATTTAAATCATTCAAGAGAGAATGAAAGATATATAATACAGAGTGGACACATTTATTCATTGGAGATGATGAAACTAACCGAATTTAATGAGGTTAGTTATTCGGAGCAAAGCGATGAGGTTAGTTATTCGGAGCAAAGCAATGATATATATTAAGAGTTTTCTTTTTGCATGAGAATGGATTATTCAAAAATATATTATATTGATAGAAAAGCATATTGTCATGTTGCAATGACGCTTGAAGGAGCGCCTTAAATGAATATGCATTAAAGAAATAACGGAAATAATGCTAAATTTACATTGGAGAACGTAAAAAGTTGGGCTATTTAATTATTAAAAAATGTATAAATAGCTGAAGATAGTATTAAAGAAGTTGGTGATACACCTCCAAAATGCGGATGTGGCTTTTACTCAAATGAAGGAGGAAAATATTGACCCGTCGTTTTCCTATTATTTTTCGCTGTTTTTTGTTGTGGAAAATGTTTCAACCAGGTGGTGCTTTGAAGAGGCCTTCGAATATACCCAAAACGATTGCTTG
>Ga0302303_10000951_pt1 | contig 20567 bp, 15 predicted proteins | sample III_Palsa_E2_1_FD_194542 | JGI IMG/M metagenome (GOLD analysis project Ga0302303, IMG submission 194542) | Peat permafrost microbial communities from Stordalen Mire near Abisko, Sweden - III_Palsa_E2_1 | ecosystem: Environmental > Terrestrial > Soil > Palsa > Peat permafrost | place: Sweden...
TTGCGCAATTTTACTTTTTGGATATTTAAAACGACCGATAGAATAATTCAAAAATTAACAATAATTATTTGATTATTTAAAATAGATTTTAGTAGATTAGCGATATAATTAACGATATGATTATAAATGGAGGACTTTTATAAATTAAAGAAAAATTTAAAAAAAGATTTTTCCCATCTCAAATCGATCAAGGTGGCCCTGCTGGGCGATAGTGCAACCCAGTTTTTGAGCCAGGCTTTGCGGGGTTTGGGATATGATTATGGCTTTGATTTAAAAATTCTGGATGCGGACTTTAACCAAATTGAGCGCCAGGTATTCGATGAAACATCCGAGCTTTACGAACACGCGCCTGATGTTGTTATAATTTTTCATTCGTCTCATAAACTACTCGGAAAATATAACAAACTTAAACCGGAATATTACAATACATTAGCCGACAGCCAGTTACAGTTGGTAGACAGGTTGCGTACCCAAATTCAGTCAAAATTACCGGCAAAGATATTTTATTATAACTATAACGAAATAAATGATGCTGTGTTCGGTAATTATGCCAACAAAACCGAGCAATCTTTCCTCTTTCAGCTTCGGAAGTTAAACTATGAGTTGATGCGGTACGCCGTGCAAAATCAGGGATTTTATATCTGCGATATCTCGACAATTCAAAATGAGTTGGGTAAAGCGGCAATGTTTCAAACATCGATTTATATAAATACCGAAATGGTGTTTAGTATTGATGCATTGCCTTATGTCGCAACAAAAACTATCGACCTCATTTCGGCATTATACGGGAAATTTAAGAAGTGTCTCATTATCGATCTCGACAACACCATGTGGGGCGGGATCATTGGAGATGACGGTATTGAAAACATTCAAATTGGTTCCCTTGGCATAGGAAAGGCTTTTACGGAGTTTCAATATTGGTTCAAAAAGCTCAAAAATCGCGGAATAATATTGGCAGTGTGCAGTAAAAATACCGAGTCAGTCGCTAAAGAGCCGTTTGAAAAGCATCCCGACATGGTATTGCACCTGGATGACATCGCCGTTTTTATCGCCAATTGGGAAAATAAGGTAGATAATATCCGGAAAATACAAAAAATATTAAATATTGGTTTCGACTCAATGGTTTTTTTGGATGACAATCCTTTTGAGCGAAATATGGTAAGAGAAAATATACCAGGGATAACCGTTCCGGAATTACCTGAGGACCCTTCGGAATACCTGGAATATTTATACCCCTTAAATCTTTTCGAAGCGGTTTCATTTTCAAAAGAAGACGAAGAAAGAACGAAGTTGTACCAGGTAGAGTCACAGCGAACCATCTTACAGGAAAAATTCGCCAACGAGGACGATTTTTTGATAAGCTTAAATATGGAGTCGCTGGTTGAACCCTTTAATAAGTTTAACATCCCAAGGGTGGCTCAGCTTTCGCAGCGGTCAAATCAGTTCAATCTCAGAACAGTTCGTTATACCGAAGCGGACCTCGAACGACTTGCGTCATCCGATAATTATTATAATTTTGCGTTTACGCTTTCCGATAAATTTGGTGATAACGGGCTGATATGCGTGGTGATTTTAGAGAAAGAGAGTAGCGAAGTATTGTTTATAGATACCTGGTTCATGAGTTGCAGGGTATTAAAACGCGGGATGGAAAACTTCGTGTTAAATACGATTGCTTCTTTCGCCAGGGAGCAGGGATATACAACCCTAAAAGGCGAATATGTGGAGACCGCCAAAAATGAAATGGTAAAAAACCACTACTCAAATTTGGGTTTCGGGTCCAGTGATAATTTTTGGATTTTAGACACTGTCACTTATCAATATAAAAAAGAACATATAAACTTAAAGAACGATGAAACAGCACATAAACTACATCTCTCAAAGGATAGACACGATTAATCCGCTGCACGGCAAGAAAGTCAAAAAAAATATCGAATCTTTTGACGATGGGTATTATGAATTTGCTGATACTTTTTTTCAAAAGTATGCAAAGCTGTTAGATCGTGATAATAAAGACCTGGATTATGCGATCGACTGTTACCTGCAAATGATAGCGGATGTGAACAGTGAAACGGTGGAGTTTTTAAGGACGGGAAAATATACCAGCAGCACATTTGAAGAGGTAAATAAGCGCGTGTATGCAGCGCCCGAAACCATGGAGTACTATATGCATGGGTTAATCATGTCTCAGTTTTTATGGAAACATCATTACGAGATGTTGAAGTATTTTATCAAGACATTAAAAAATTATGTCGGTACCACCAAAAGCTACCTGGAAGTAGGGGCAGGACACGGACTTTACCTGGCTAAAGCCCTGGAGATTTTGGATCCGGACACATCATTCACGGTTGTTGATATCAGCGAAACATCTATCGAGTTGTCAAAAAACTTCACAAGCGACCCCCGTGTTTCGTTCAACCTGAAGAATATATTTGAGTTCAACAATGGCGAAAAATATGATTTTATAGCCCTGGGCGAAGTACTGGAGCATGTTGAAGATCCCTTGGCATTATTGGTAAAATTAAATGAGCTGCTGAGCGAGGATGGGGTTTTATATTTCACCACGCCAACAAACGCTCCGGCCATAGATCACATTTATCTTTTTAACAGTGTAGACGAAATACGTGACCTTGCAAAAGCAGCCGGTTTCGAAATCGAATCTGAAATGCCGCTGATCTCTGAAGATGTATCTCCGGAAAAAGCTGCAAAATATAAAATAGCCGTACTCTACGGAGCCTTCGTAAAAAAAGCCAAATCAACTAACTAAAATTAACATCATCTATCTAAAAAATAACCGTTCACACAATAAAAACATATTATGAGTAAAAGCGAAATACTGAAAGAATTAAATGAAATATTTATTGATATTCTTGACAATAAGGATTTAGTTATCACTGAAACAACAACCGCAGCAGATGTGGAAGATTGGGATTCTTTAAGTCATATACAACTGGTAGTTGGGATAGAAAAACATTTTAAGATTCGTTTCACATCCAAAGAAATTCAAAGTTGGAGTAATGTAGGTGAAATGGTTAATTCAATCAGTTCAAAACTCGGTTAGTGTAATATGAAATTCCATCATGTTGGTGTTGCATGCAAGGACATTAATGAAGAAATAGCAAATATTTGTAAAATACATCAAATCATTAAACAGAGTCCGACCGTTTTTGACGAAGAACAAAGTGCGGAATTGGTTATGTTAACCTTGTCAGACGGCACCAACATTGAATTGATTTCAGGAAGACAAACTGAAAACCTGGTCAAAAAAAACGTTACCTATTACCACATATGCTTTGAAGTTGATGACATTCAGGCTGAAATTGACAGGCTAATAGGGTTAGACGCCTTTTTGATCTCTCCACCAAAACCCGCGATATTATTTGATTATAGGGAGGTTGCCTTTTTGAAGGTTTCGTATGGAATTGTTGAGTTGCTAAGTTCTAAGTAATTTTTACGTGCGATATAGTTTTTTTGATTCTAATTAATTTTAAGATCAGGATTTAAAAGCGGTTGTTAAATGCACGCACTTTGATCGGTGGTAACCATTAATTATTACTGGCATTAAATTCAACCTACCATATACCCTGCTGAGATTTCAGCACAGTTCGGGAAAACCTCCCAAAGGATACCTCTAAAAACTCTCCTTTCCGCTCCTATGGAGAGGAATTGAAGGTGAGGCAAACATATAAAACGAGTTTTTAGCGATGCCCTATAGTAACATTCCGAGGTTTATAGCTTAGCTAAAACAGGTGTCGGTGATTGGCTAAAACAAATGTTGTTGTGATGCATTGAAAAAAAAGCTTATTCCTTTTTCCGATAAAAGGATGAGTTGTTTTTTCAGAAAAAAACTTACAAAACAGTATAGATGTTATTTAATTCTTTCAACTTTTTCTTCCTTTTTTTCCCTATCGTAACTATCCTTTATTATTTGCTTCCGGGTAAATACAGGTGGATAATGTTATTGGCAGCAAGCTGTTTCTTTTACATGTGTTTTGTGCCCATCTACATTCTTATACTGTTGATCACCATTCTGATCGATTATTTCGCGGCGATAGCTATTCATAGAGCGCAAGGTAAAACGAAAAAGATGTTCCTGGTGGTCAGTATAGTTTCTACCTGTGTGGTGTTGTTGATATTTAAATACTTCAACTTCGTTAACGATAACCTCAGGTTTGTCGCTAATTCATTCCATTGGAACTATTCTATTCCAATGTTAAAGCTGTTATTGCCAATCGGTCTTTCATTTCACACCTTTCAAAGTCTTAGTTACGTCATCGAGGTTTACCGGGGCAATCAAAAACCTGAACCACATTTCGGTATATATTCGTTATACGTAATGTTTTACCCCCAGTTAGTTGCCGGTCCAATCGAACGCCCGCAAAACATGCTCCATCAATTTCACGAACATCATAATTTCAGTTATGATAATGTGACGCAAGGCCTAAAACGGATGATGTGGGGATTTTTTAAAAAGATCGTAATTGCCGACCGCGCTGCCATTTACGTAAATGCAGTGTTTAATAATTACCAGCATCATAACGGAACAAGTTTAGCGTTAGGTGTTTTATTGTTTGCTTTCCAGGTATATTGTGATTTTTCGGGCTATTCCGATATAGCGCTTGGAAGTGCCCAGGTAATGGGATTCACACTCATGACTAATTTTAACAGGCCTTACTTCAGTAAAAACCTCACTGAATTTTGGCGCAGGTGGCATATTTCCCTTTCCTCATGGTTTAATGACTATCTTTTTTCCCCGCTTGTTGTGGCTTATAGGGACTGGGGAAAATTTGGCGTGGTACTTGCATTAATGATCACATTCTGTGTTAGCGGCCTGTGGCATGGCGCTGGCTGGACCTTTATCGTTTTTGGATTGTTTCATGGCGCAGCACTTGTCTATGATTTTTTGTCAAAAAAATTCAGGAAAAAGCTGTCTAAAAATACTCCGGCATTCATATATAACGGGCTGTCTATTATTTTAAGTTTCGCATTTCTTAATTTTACGCTCGTATTTTTCAGATCAGGCTCCTTTGCCCAGGCCCTGACCATTTACCAAAAGATATTTACGCAGCCAGGCAAATTGTATTGGGGCGACTATAAAGCCATCGTGTATTCGGCTTTCTTCATTTTTATACTGGTTACGATAGAAATTTTTGAAGAATATGGGTTATTTAACAATTTTAGCCTCTATCGTAACAATAGCTGGTTAGTACGCAGATTAACTTATTGCTTGTTGGTTGTCGTGATTATTTTGTTTGGGGTATTTGATGGCTCCCAGTTTATTTACTTTCAGTTTTAGCTATGCATAAGTACAGTAATGACTTTAAGAGGTTTCTAAAAAGATTTGGCATTTTGGTCATTTCTTTAGTGATCCTTGATTTTTTGATAGGCGATATTTTACAGCACTACTATTTCAAACAAAAGCGCGGTCCTTTGTATCGTACCACTTATGCAATAGACAGCACTAAGGCCGATATGTTAGTCTTCGGGTCGTCCCGGGCCATCCATCATTATGTACCCGAGGTGTTTGAAAATAAATTACATACCAGCTTTAATAATTGCGGCAGAGACGCTTGTAATTTAATATACAGCATTGCCATTATTTCGGCTGTGTTAGACCGATTTACCCCCAAAAACATTGTTATAGAATTAAATCCCAATGAATTTTCAGTGTCTGAGGAAGGCAAATTATCACCGCTGCTTCCATACCATGATAACCCGACAATTCATGGTTTTCTCAAATACAATAGCAAGCTGGAAAATGTAAAGTTGTTATCGCGAATGTACCCCTACAATTCAATGCTGGTTCACATAATTGCAGGTGATTTATCATTGGCTCCAGCCGATGACAACGGGTATATGGCGCTTAGCGGCCATATGGATTATTATCCGATACCGGATTATAAACAAACCGCAATTAACGCTGACCGCATAAAGCTTTTCGATCAGCTATTAAGTAAACTAAAACAAAGGAATATACAAACAACACTTGTTATTTCCCCGATTTATGCCACATTTTCGGAGCCGGATATACAGGTGTTAGAAATTAAGAAACTGGTTAGCAAATATGATAATGTCAGTTTTTTCAATTACGAAAATGACCCCGATTACGCACACTACGATTTTTTTAAAGATGGCGTACACCTTAATCAAATTGGTGCGAATAAATTCTCGGAAGATTTAGCAAACAAGCTTATTTCACGCCAACAATCTGTTGCGCCTAAAAGCTCCGGTAACATTGATGGCAAAGCGCGAGATCGCTTCTGAAGGCCGGAAAGCTCTTCAATCCCTTCTAAAATAGCAAATCAATTATTTCTGTAATCCTGAAATAAACGCGTCATAGCACGCCTTGCTATTGTAGTTCTCATCGAACAATAGCGGTGCGTCTACTTTTTGCGGATTGTTAACATAACTGTCTTTGTCGCTAACGCCCCAAAAAGTGATACCGTATTGTTGATCCTTAGGTATAAGAGTTTTGTACGCATGAGCGACATAGTAATATAGGTCGGCTTGCCTTTTTGCATTTCTTGTCAATGCATCATCATCCTTACCGCTTGGGTTTAACCGGATGTCCAATTCAGATATGCGAATTTGTAAACCTGTCTTAGCCAATTGGATAAAGGCATTCTTTATCCCATCCTCAGATACATTTATATTAAGGTGCATTTGTAAGCCTATCCCTCCGATTGGAATATTTCTCGACTTGAAATCATTCGCCATGTCTACAATAGCTTGCAGTCTTTTAGGCATTCGTTCGTGCCCGTAATCATTGTAAAATAAAACGGCGTTGGGGTCGGCTTCATGAGCATAAGTAAATGCTTTGGCCATGTAATCTTCACCCAGATGTACCCTCCAAACATTCTCCACATGTTTATTGAGATTTGGATAATATAGATCAGTAAAATGTTGCCCGTTTTCATCGTACCCTTCATTAACTACATCCCAGGCACTCACTTTACCCTTAAAGTGCGAAACTATCGTTTGAATGTGAGTTTTCATTAAATTGTCCCACGCATCAGCATCGCCCTGAAAATCCTGAACCCAGGCAGGGTCAGCCTTAAACCATACAAGGCAATGTCCGATCACCTTAAAGCCATTATTTAAACCAAAATTCACAAGCTTATCGGCCGGATCAAATAAGAACACATTAGGCGACGGGGAGATCTGGGCCCAATCGATTGAATTTCCCGTGGTCATACTATTAAACTCCCGGGTTATTATTTGGGTTAGATTTGGATCGGCTAACTGGCGGGTGCCAAACCCTACGCCAATTGGAAAACTTGCCGCATCCTTTAATGGACCGTTTGCCAATGCCGGACTGACAAAGTGTGTGTAACTCGCAGGATATAAATTGCTGTTTGTATTCTTATTGGCACTGGCTATTGCGTAACATGCCAGGCAAATTGGAATGGATAGGAAAATGACATTTTTAAGGGGCTTTTTCATGAGATTTTCTATATTATATTTAATAATTTAGCGGCTGTTCTGGTCACAACAGTTTGTAAAGATACCACATTGGTATATTTGTAACTGCCTTTTACATGTTTTATTATAGGTTATTTTAGTTTTTATCTGCTTGCAGTATTTAATTAAAACCTATACTTACATAAATAACACAGCAATTCAGTGAAAAATAAAATTAAAGTCATAAATAATAGTGCATCATTTTCTCTGTCAGCAATAGCTGAATTTGAAAGCCGAAAGCAGTTGAATGTGAACGGATGGGCTTCCATTATAGGAGATAAGGAACCCCCTGTGGATCTCGAAAATCGCAATTTAAGCTATTTTAACTATCCGGAATGATGAACAGTTCAAGTCCGGATTATGCTAAAAAACGCCTTTTAAATCAAAAAATTTTATGAATAATAGGATGACCCACGCCTTCAAAAGCCTGCGGTACCCGTATTGAAATAAGTAGTACGTCAAAAGTAAATAGTATAAGGATATTTATGTTAAAGGTTTTACACGTTGGTGCAAAAAATTACCCGCCTGCACATGGCGGAACGGAAAGAGTGGTTTACAATATCGTAACTTCAATTGACGCTGTTGATTTTTACATATTGGTGGAATGGGAACAGGAAGAAACGGATAGGATATTTATCCTGCCTGGAAATCTTGGATATGTCGCTAAAATGAAATATATACTGGCATTTGCCAGGAAACACGCTATCGATATAATTCATTTTCACAATGAAAAATATATCCCTATGGCGATGTTGCTCTCCATTACCTTCAAAAAAATCGTTTTAACGGTTCATGGCGTACATTTCAGGAGTCCTAAATGGAATTGGTTTAACCGTGGGATTTTTTGGTGTGTCGATGTAATCGGGACTGTTTTTTTACCTCGCCTGGTTTTTTGTTCCGAATATGATGAAAAGGAATTTGCTAAATATATTTTTTTTAGGAAGACTTATTTTATCAATAACGGCACCAACATCAGCGATACAATGCAAACTGCTGAGGATATTGAATATCCGGACACTTATATCTACCTGGGGCGTATCACGCCGGCAAAAAACGTATTGAGATTGGTTGATGCCGCTACCGGTAGAAGGATTAAAGTGCATATTTATGGTGTATTGGACAAAGAATGCCCCGAATACTGCAATGCAGTGCTTGATAAGATCAGTAAAAGCGACTATGTAGAATATAAAGGAACGGTGCCTTATGACATGGTGTTTAACACCATGAAAAAATACCGGGCTTTTCTCTACATTACTATTATGGAGGGCTTGCCGTTGGCGGTTTTAGAAGCTGCATCCTGCGGTATGTTTTTAATATTATCAAACATTCCGCATCATACATTTTTAAAGTTGCCCGATGTAAAATATGTTGATGTGAAAGATCCTGAAATACCCTATCCGGACGAAATTACTTCAGGCGAACAGAACCGGGAATTTGTTTTGGCGAATTTTTCAAATAAAAAGATGGGGGAGGAGTATTTGAAAATATATAATTCGTTTTAAACTTGAAATCGTCCAAACCCTGCAGTATTTATTTCAGGGATCATCATCGCCCTTTTTTGATTTCAAGATCATCGAATTTATGTTTTTCACTTAAAAATGTTTGTTTAAATTGTATATTTGCAATATAATGAATGAAAATTTATGAGTTTATAGTACAAATTGCGAGATTGATAAACACTTTGCAAATAATAAACACAATTTACTTTAACTGACTTATTATTGAACCCGTTTTATCATAAAGAGATCAAACATCAAAACACAATTATATATTTATGGTAAAAGTTGCACTTATTGGCGCCGGGAAGATGGGGCTTTCTCATTTGTCTATCCTCGGCGCCCATCCCGGGGTTGATGTGGTTGGTGTATGCGACACCTCCAAAATGCTGACAGATTTTTTATCCAAACACGGGAAGTTCAATTGTTTTACCGACTACCAAAAAATGGCAGACGAAGTTAAACCGGATGCCGTGGTTGTTGCTGTGCCCACCAAGTTTCATTATCCGGTCATTAAGTCGCTCCTCGAAAGAAAAATAAGTGTCTTTGCCGAAAAGCCGTTTTGTCTTAACTCCGAACAAGGGCAGGAGTTGGTCCACATGGCGGCTAAACAAAAAGTAGTCAACCAGGTTGGTTACCACAACAAGTTTATTGGGACTTTTAGCGAGGTGAAGAGAATTGTAAATAGCGGCGCGCTCGGCAAAATTTATCATTTTGTTGGCGAAGCGTATGGGCCGGTCGTAATAAAACCTCAATCCGATACCTGGCGCTCTGATCCAACAGAAGGGGGAGGGTGTTTACTGGATTATGCATCACATGTAATCGATCTTATTAACGATGTATTGGCCCCGGTAAATGCGGTAAAGGGCAGCTTGTTAAAATCGATTTACTCCAAAAATGTCGAGGATGCCGTGTACTCCCTGTTGGAGCTTTCAAATGGCGTGTCCGGCGTTCTGTCTGTTAACTGGAGTGATGAAACCTATCGTAAAATGTCAACTTCAATTACTATTGCGGGTACAAAGGGGAAGATAATATCTGACGCAAATGAGCTAAAAGTGTTTTTAAAAGACGGCGCCAGCCTGAAGGGCTACACAAAGGGTTGGAACCTGAGTTATATCACCGACCTTACCGCGCCTGTTGATTTCTACCTCCGCGGTGAAGAATATTCAGCGCAAATGGACTATTTTATTAAAGCCGTTGACGGTAAAGTTCCAAATTCAATAAATACATTTCAAAGCGCATGGTATACCGACAATGCAATTGAATTGATCAAAAAAAGTTCTAAATAAACTATAATGGAAAGAATTCTATTTGGAGATAACCAGTTTTTTGCAGTTAACCATATTTCTGACGAAAAGTCGAGGGCGCAATCGATAAAGTTCAGAGAGGACAGCGCAATCATAAAGACACTTGACGAAGTGAGATCTCTTGGTGTAAATACCTTTATGTGTACAACACATGACCGTATTGCCAACATCTGCGAAGTAGTAAGAAAGCATCCTGAAAAATATAAGGATTTTCAAATATACCCTTGCATGCCCTATGCGCACAAATATGCAAATGCGGTAACGGAATTAGGCATAGCCGGCACCATTAAGCAGTATGTTCCCGGTAACTTGTTCGGCACCATGCTCAAAGGAGGTGTGGCTTATTTATCAAAGGACTTCCTTTCGATAACGGAGTTGCTGATCGACGCGGAGATGAAAATGTTTAAAGGGGTGAACACTCCGGTTGTTTTTTTACAAAATGTCATTACCGATCTGCTGTTGGGTTTACGCGCCGACGATATGCTGGTTGGTTTTTACAATCATGTAAAAAAGAAATATAATGCCGACGCAGGTTTTATTACGATGAACATGCCCAAACTATTGGATGTTTTAGAAAGGAACGGCATAGAAAACCCGATTATTTGTTCGTCAATAAATAAAGTTGGGTTCCGGATGTCGGGGGGTAAGGAGATTTACGAGGAAACATTAAAAACGCGTAAACTACGGGCAATTGCTATGCAGGTTTTGGGCGGGGGGGCTATTCATCCAAAAGAGGCTATTGAATATGTATGCGGTTTACCAAATATCGAATCGATACTTTTTGGTGCTTCTTCCAAAGCAAACATCCAAAATACCATTGAAAATATCCACCATTTCGATGCGTTGAACGATAGGATGGTTTTGTCTTAGTGCTGGCAATCAATGGTGTAACCCAACCGGGAGCCGTTGGTGATTTTTAAACTTTACAAAGGAAACGCCGTAATTCACTTAAATCAATAAAATCCATAGCTTAGCTGCCTCATCAATTTTTGGCGATTGGTGATGTTTTTGTTAATCGAATAGCAAAATGATATGATTATTCGCTCAAAAGCACCGCTAAGGTTAGGTCTCGCAGGTGGCGGGACGGATGTGGCCCCATACAGCAAAATTTATGGCGGCTTGATTTTGAACGCCACCATCGACTTGTATTCCTACTGCAGCATTTCTTTGAATACTTCCGGCCGGATCGATATCCAGGCAGCCGATCTTAATATCGCCTTATCCTATCCCTTGCAGGAAAACTTGCCGATTGATGGCCGGCTGGATTTAATAAAAGGCGTATACAACAAGATTGTAAAAGATTTTGGAATGAAATTTGATTGCGGCTTTAGAATTGTCACCTATTCAGATGCGCCTCCCGGTAGCGGCCTTGGCTCTTCATCAACCATGGTGGTGGCAATTGTGAAGGCATTTGTAGAGTGGCTTAATTTACCCTTCGGTGAATACGACATCGCCAGGTTCGCATACGAGGTTGAACGTAACGATCTTCAGCTGGCCGGTGGTATGCAGGATCAGTACGCCGCAACATTCGGCGGATTTAATTTTATGGAGTTTTTTAGCGACGACAGGGTAATAGTAAATCCCTTACGCATAAAACGATGGATCGTCGACGAGCTTGAATCCTCGATGGTTTTATACTATACAGGGAATTCCCGTTCTTCGGATGAAATTATCCAGGAACAGAAAAAAAACACTTTGTCGGGGAATACAATAGCGATTGAGGCCATGCACGCTATCAAGCAAAGTTCTGTCGACATGAAGGAAGCCCTGTTAAAAGGCGATGTGCCAACGTTTGCACATATCCTGGGGAAGTCATGGCACGAAAAGAAAAAAATGGCGCATTCCATAACCAACAGCCATATCGACAAAATATACCATGCGGCCACTGAAGCAGGCGCAATTTCAGGCAAGGTATCCGGCGCGGGTGGTGGAGGATTCATGATGTTCGTAGTGGAACCCGAAAAGAAGGTGAATGTCTTTAATACCCTCAGTGCCTTTGGGGGAAAACCTGTGCATTTTCATTTCAGCGAAGGCGGATGCCACGGCTGGAAGATTTATAATTAATCAGTAAGCCAATTCTTATAATGGAAGCAATTGTCCTGGCAGGTGGCCTTGGTACCAGGTTAAGATCGGTCGTCGCTGACGTGCCGAAGCCGATGGCGCCTGTTGCCGGCCGGCCTTTTTTGGATTATATTTTATATTATCTCAAAAAACAGGGGATACGCCGCGTCATATTAGCGGTTGGGTACAAATGGGAAGTTATTAAATCTTATTATAGTCAGGCTGATTCACGCTTCGGGTTAGAGCTGGTTTTTAGTGTTGAAGATGAACCATTAGGCACCGGGGGCGCTATCTTTAATGCCGTCGGCAACGTGCTGGACGATACCTTTTTCCTGATCAACGGCGATACGGCATTTGATGTGCCGTTAAATGAACTCGCCGAATTTTATGCCGATAGTAGCGCCGAAATTGTGCTGGCCTTAAAGCAAGTAACGGAGACTGAGCGTTACGGATCAGTTGAATGTGCCCCTAACGGCCGTATTGTTTCTTTCCTGGACAAAGGCCACAATGATAAACCCTCATCAGCAATAAACGGTGGTATTTACTTAATGAAAAAAGCAGTAATGGAGCGATTCAACTTCCCCGCCCGGTTCTCTTTTGAAACAGACTTTCTTCAAAGTAAATTGAGTGAGCTCAACGCCTTCGGGAAAGTATTTGATGCACCGTTTATTGACATCGGTATACCAGTGGATTATCACCGCGCTCAAAACCTGTTTAAGAATGCCATCGATGAAGCAATTTGACACCTTATTTCTAGATAGGGATGGCATTCTCAATAAAAAGATCGAAAACGGCTACGTGCTCGATTTCGACCAGGTAGAAATAATTGCCGGTGCAAAAGACTTTCTTCAAATAGCCGCCGATCATTTCCGAAGGATTGTAGTGGTTACTAACCAGCGCTGCATCGGTCTTGGCTTACTTTCTTCAGAAAAATTGGTTCAGATCAACTATTCGATCAATCAACTTGCAGGGTCTTTTGTCGACAAATTTTACGTATGTCCGCATCTTACCGAGGACAATTGCACCTGCCGGAAGCCGAAGACGGGTCTGTTTTTAATTGCGCAAAAGGACTACAATATAGATTTCACCAGATCATGGATGATAGGTGATTCGGAAACCGACCTGATCCCGGCAAAGCAACTGCAAATATTTACGTTGTTTCGCTCAGAACAGGACAGTAGCTTTGCAGACAAGAACTTTAAAAGCTTTGATGAGCTTGCATCTCTATTGGAAGAGTGATCTGCCCTTCTACTATATCGCTTAAGCTATTTTTACCGGAAACGTCGGAGGCAGCGTCTTTCGGTCCCGATAGCCATCGGGATTCGGACTTTCTGACAATCAAGACACAAACATTTTTACGGCGGCCCGGTTTCATTCATTTAACTTATTAGCAAAAGCCTTCATAAAGAATGGTAAATTTGCTCCCTACACCAGGTATTCATATGGATAAAAGCAGCAAGATCTACATTGCCGGCCATCGCGGGATGGTCGGATCGGCTATTTACAGAAAGCTTCAAAAAGAAGGGTTCACCAACTTCGTTACCCGCACATCAGATGTGCTTGATTTGCGGAATCAGCAACAAGTCGTTGATTTTTTTGCGGAAGAAAAGCCGGATTACGTTTTTCTCGCCGCTGCCAAAGTAGGCGGCATAGTAGCCAACAATACCTACCGTGCCGAATTTTTATATGATAACTTGCAAATTCAGAACAACATCATCCACAATGCTTACCTCAATGGTGTAAAAAAGTTAATGTTTTTAGGATCAAGCTGCATCTATCCCAAAATGGCCCCGCAGCCTTTAAAAGAAGAGTACCTGTTGACCGGGCCGCTTGAAGAAACGAACGAACCCTATGCAATCGCCAAAATAGCGGGCATAAAAATGTGCGATGCTTATCGCTCACAATACGGGTGTAACTTCATTTCCGTTATGCCCACAAATCTGTACGGATATAACGATAACTATCACCCCGAAAATTCTCATGTAATGCCGGCGCTGATCCGCCGTTTTCATGAGGCCAAAGAAAACAACGCTCCTTCGGTTACCATTTGGGGAACAGGTTCTCCCCGCCGCGAATTCCTTTTCGCCGATGACCTGGCCGAGGCTTGTTATTACCTGATGCAAAATTATAACGAGCCCGGCCTGGTGAACATTGGCACCGGCGAAGATATTACCATAAAGGATTTGGCCTTGTTGATAAAACAAATAACCGGCTACCAGGGCGAGGTGGTTTTTGATCATTCCCGGCCGGACGGCACCCCCCGGAAACTGATGGATGTTAGTAAGCTCGCCAATGCCGGTTGGAAATACCATACTGGCTTGCACGAAGGTATTAAACTGGCTTATGCGGATTATCTTGAGCATATTTCTGTTGTTAAAGAGCGATAATGTCGCTTTAGCCTTATTAACACGCGGTTCCGCCGGCGGAAGCCCACGGCGGACAGTTTTTACAATCCGGCCGGAATAGCGGTTGATGGCGTCGGCGTTGTAGATGCCGATGTTAGCTTCGGAAAATGGATATCGATTAGCCGAAAAGTTAACCAATAGTTGCCGCATTATAGTCAGACGACCCAATATCTATAAATAAGAACTTTTCCCGGCGTTGACAAAATAAAATCAATAGCTTTACTCAATAAACGTCTGGTAATGTTTGGCTTTACCTAACGTCATGGCATCATGAGTCCAGGAGTTGTTTTATTTTTGTACGCTATAGGCTAAGCCTTAAAACCATGAATAAATCTTTACGTTATAGTTTTTTCCTGTTGTTAGTTTCGGCCGTCGCCGGCAGTTATGTCAACGCTCAGTCTATTTCAGCAACCGCCGCATCAGGCAGTATTTCTGCCTGCGCTGGAACAGCTTCTTCAAGTCCTAATATTGAGCAATTTACAGTTAGTGGCAGCAATCTGACTGCAAATATTACTGCAACGGCGCCTGCAGGCTTTGAAGTGTCACTATCGCCAGGAGGTGGTTACGGAAGCAGCGTAACACTTGTTCAGGCAGGCGGAATTGTAAATAATATAGTGGTTTATGTGTGTTCATCTGCCAGTGCGCCCCCAGGCGGCATATCAGGCAGTGTAGTCCTAACTTCAACCGGGGCAACGGGCCAAAATATAGCGGTAATGGGAACCGTAAATTCACTGCCGACGGTAAACGCCGTAGGTAACGAAACTGTTGCGGCCGGTGCGGCGACGTTACCTGTAAATTTTACAGGCACCGCCAATACATTTAGCTGGGTAAACGATACACCAGCCATAGGTTTAGCCGCAAGCGGCACAGGCAATATTGCATCGTTTACAGCCACAAATACAGGCAGCAACCCGGTTACGGCGGCAATTACGGTTACGCCAATAAATGCAGGGTTTGCATACATTGCGAATGAGGGTTCCAATAACGTGTCAGTGATCAATACGCTAACCAACATAGTCGTATCTACAATTCCAGTGGGTTCAGGTCCGGTAGGCGTCTCGGTGAGCCCTGATGGCACCCATGTGTATGTAACAAACCAAAATTCCAACAATGTTTCCGTTATTAATGTCGCAAATAATACCGTGACTTCCACTATAAACGTTGGTCTCAATCCTCGATTTATATCCGTGAGTCCGGATGGAAGCCTGGTATATGTTGCAAACGTTGGATCAAATACTATTTCAGTGATCAGCACGACAACCAATGCGGTAGTATCATCCATTAATGTCGGGTCAGCCCCAGATGGGATAACAGTAAGCCCGGACGGTACCAAATTGTACGTAGCAATTTCAAATTCGAATAGTATTTCAGTCATCAATACCTCTACTGATGCAATAGCGGCTACTATACCGGTGGGTTCCCTTCCTTATGCTCTCGTAGTAAGTCCGGATGGCAGCCTGTTATATGTAACAAATGAGGAGGGAAACAATGTTTCGGTTATCAATGCAACCTCTAATACAGTCGTAGAGACAATGCAGGTAGGTGCCAATCCTCTTGACATTGCTGTTAGCCCGGATGGTAGTCGGTTATATGTGGCAAACAACAATTCTAACAGTGTATCTGTGATCAATACGTCGACCTCTACGGTTATAGCTTCGATAGGCGTTACTGGAAAACCCTATGGCGTGTCGGTGAATCCTAAAGGTAATCAAGTATATGTCACAAATAATAGTTCAAATACAGTCGCGGTTATTAATACTGCAACTAATACTGTCTCGGCTTCTGTTTCGGTTGGGTCAGGCCCTATTTCCCTCGGCAATTTTATTGCAGAAAGCACGAGTTGCACCGGAGCACCGCAGTCCTTTTCAATTACTGTTTTCCCTGGGACGCCATCAAACGCTAACCTGGCGGGTTTATCGATCAGCGCAGGGACGTTGACACCTGCCTTTGCAACCGGTATATTCAGTTATACCGCATCCGTAGGAAGCAACACTACATCGCTTACCGTAACCCCGACAACCAGCGACCCGGCTGCTACGGTAAAAGTTAATGGCACAGCCGTAACGTCAGGAACCGCATCGGCAAGCATTCCTTTATCTGACGGGTCGAACATTGTTAATATAATCGTAACGTCGCATGATGGTACTGCAACCATTACGTATACAGTAACAGTAAACAGGCTCATGCCGCCGCCTGCTATAAATTATGCCAGCCCACAAATTTTTTACGAGGGTGCCACGATAACCCCGCTTGTACCCTCAAATTCGGGCGGAACGGTTGCTACGCCCTCTATAATTGTACTGAGTTCGGGGTTTGGAAGCCTAAGAGGCGACGCTGTAGATCTGTCGGGCAACGTTTACGTGGCTGATAATTCGAATAATGCTGTAAAAATGATTCCCAGCGGTGGGGGGACCGCCGTAAGCTTGGGATCCGGTTTTAGTCATCCGGCGGGCGTTGCGGTTGATCATTCAGGTAATGTATATGTAACCGACAATGGAAACAAAGCAGTAAAGGAGATTTTGGCCGCGGGCGGCTCAATTGTCACGTTGGGATCGGGGTTTGCATCGCCGTACGGGATAGCTCTGGATACATCCGGTAATATATACGTAAGTGATGCAGCTAACAATACTGTTGAAAAAATGCCGGCTGGCGGCGGCAGCCCGGTTACATTGGCCACAGGCTTTAGCACGCCCACGGGACTCGCAGTTGACCTTGCCGGAAACGTTTACGTCGCCGACCGTGGAAATAATGCTATCAAAGAGATAATTTATGGCGGCGGGATCGTTACTATTTTGGCCACGGGGCTAAATTCACCTAACGGTGTTGCCGTTGACAACGCCGAAAATATTTATGTTGACGACGAAGAAAATTATCGTATAAAAAGAATCCCGGCAGGCGGTGGCCGGGTGGATACTATAGGTTCCGGCTTTAGCTCTCCTACGGGGGTTGCTGTTGATGCTGCGGATAATGTTTATATTTCTGACAGCGGAAATGCGGCTGTGAAAGAAGTTACAGTAGGAGGCTACTATATTAGTCCGGCATTACCCGCCGGATTAAGCTTAAGTATCACTACCGGCAATATCAGCGGAACCCCCACTGCAGTAAGCCCGGCCACAAACTACACTATTACCGGCTATAATGCAGCCGGCAGCGGTTCAGCAATCGTTAATATCACAGTCGCTTTTACTCCACCCGCCATCAGCTATTCCAGTCCGCAAATCTATAGCGAGGGTGTGGCCATAACGCCCCTTTCGCCAACAAGCAGCGGTGTCGCAGCACCCGGTTACAGCACCACTCGGGTTACGCTGGGCTCGGGTTTTAGCGGACCGACCGGCGTAGCTGTTGATGCGTCGGAAAATGTGTACGTGGCCGACTACGGCAACAAGCTGGTAAAGGAAATCCCTGCTGGGAGCAGTACACCGCAAATCATAGGTTCAGGCTTTACTGATCCCTATGGAGTGGCAGTAGACCCGGCGGGGGATGTATATGTGACCGATTATGGCGCAAACGCGGTATACAAGATTCCGGCAGGCAACGGCACCCCGGTGGCCATAGGCTCCGGTTTCAGTCATCCGGCGGGGATTGCCATAGACGCAGTCGGCGATGTGTATATAGCTGATAATGGCCACAATGCAGTAAAGAAGATCCCTGCAGAAAGCAATACCCCGCAGACCATAGGGTCGGGCTTTAGCGGGCCGATAGGGGTTGCCGTAGATGCCCAGGGAAATGTGTACGTGGGCGACAAGGGCAACAACGCCGTAAAGGAGATCCCGGCAGGCAGCAATACACCCCAGATCATCGGCTCGGGTTTCAACGCACCATCTGGCGTAGCAGTTGACGCATCAGGCAATGTATTCATCGGTGATTATGGGAATAACGGCGTAAAGATGATCCCGGCCGGCAGCAATACGCCGCAGATCATCGGTTCCGGATTCAGCCATCCTGACGGGGTAGCAACAGATGGCGCTGGTAATGTATTTGTAGCCGATTATGCCAATAACGCCATAAAACAAATAAAACCGGTTGGAGGCTATTATATAGGCCCATTTTTATCACAGGGCTTAAGTTTTAACAATTCTAGCGGTATTCTAAGCGGAACACCAACGGTAACGAGCCCGGCAACAAATTATACGGTAACGGCTTATAACATGCTCGGTGGCCAGTCGGCAACACTAAGCATTAAGGTTAGCATCGGGCTACCCACCCTCAGTTACAGCAGCCCCCAAACCTATACCGAGGGTACAGCAATTACGCCGCTTTCGCCAACAAGCAGCAATGTGGCAGCGCCCGCTTACAGCAGCAGCCCCCTTACCCTCGGTTCGGGTTTTAGCAGTCCGACGGGTGTAGCCATTGATGCAGCTGGAAATTTGTACGTGGCCGACTACGGCAACAAGCAGGTAAAGGAAATTCCCGCAGGCAATGGAGCCCCTGTCAGTATAGGCTCTGGCTTCACTGACCCCTATGGTGTAGCAGTTGATGCGGCAGGGAATGTATATGTAACCGATTATGGCGCAAGTGCGGTATATAAGATCCCTGCCGGCAACGGAACATCGATAGCCATAGGCTCCGGTTTCAGTCATCCCACAGGAATAGCCATAGATGCAGCAGGGGACGTGTATGTAGCTGATTACGGCCACAATGCAGTAAAGAAGATTCCGGCAGGCAGCAATACCCCGCAAACCATAGGCTCAGGATTTAGCGGGCCGATAGGGGTTGCCATAGATGCCCAGGGAAATGTATACGTAGGCGACAAGGGCAATAATGCGGTAAAAGAGATCCCTGCGGGCAGCAATACACCACAGGTGATAGGCTCCGGTTTCAATGCAGCATCCGGTGTGGTAGTTGACGCATCAGGCAATGTATTCATCGGTGATTACGGGAATAACGAAGTAAAGATGATCCCAGCCGGAACCAACACCCCCCAAATCATAGGTTCAGGCTTCAGCCACCCTGACGGCGTAGCTGTGGATGGCACCGGTAACATATATGTGGCCGATTATGCCAATAATGCAGTAAAACAAATTAAACCAATTGGAGGCTATTATATCGGTCCTTTCTTGCCTGCCGGATTAAGCTTCAACAATACTACCGGTATGCTCAGCGGTACCCCAACGGCAAGCAGCCCAGCCACAACATATACCGTAACGGCCTATAATACAGCTGGTGGCAGTACGGCAATGCTTAATATAGCGGTTACTGGGCCGCCCACACTTAGTTATATCAGTCCGCAAACCTATACCCAGGGAATAGCCATAACACCGCTGTCGCCAACGAGCAGCAAGGTAGCAGCGCAAGGCTACAGTAGTACGCCGGTTATCCTTGGCTCGGGCTTTAGCGGGCCGACAGGGGTAGCCGCAGATGCTGCGGGAAATGTGTACTTGGCCGACTACGGCAACAAGCAGGTAAAGGAGATCCCTGCAGGCAGCAATACCCCGCAAATCATCGGAACAGGCTTTAACGACCCTTATAGTGTAGCAACAGATGCAGCGCGGAATGTATACGTGACCGATTATGGCGCCAGTGCCGTATATAAAATACCCGCAGGCAGCGGAACGCCCGTTGCCATAGGTTCCGGCTTCAGCCATCCCACAGGGGTAACCGTGGATGCAGCAGGGGACGTGTATGTAGCTGATTTCGGGCACAATGCAGTAAAGAAGATCCCGGCAGGCAGCAATACTCCACAAACCATAGGCTCGGGCTTTAGCGGGCCGATAGGAGTTGCCATAGATGCCCAGGGAAATGTGTATGTGGGTGATAAGGGTAATAATGCCGTAAAAGAGATCCCTGCAGGCAGCAATACGCCGCAGGACATAGGCTCCGGATTCAGTGCAGCATCAGGT
>Ga0302303_10000952_pt1 | contig 20561 bp, 15 predicted proteins | sample III_Palsa_E2_1_FD_194542 | JGI IMG/M metagenome (GOLD analysis project Ga0302303, IMG submission 194542) | Peat permafrost microbial communities from Stordalen Mire near Abisko, Sweden - III_Palsa_E2_1 | ecosystem: Environmental > Terrestrial > Soil > Palsa > Peat permafrost | place: Sweden...
TTAATATTGCCTAATTTATACCTGCGGCACATCAGTTGAAAGGAGTGACAAACAAAAAACACGTATTTTTTCTGCGGATCGTTAGATGCATTATGCTTTTCCAACTGATCTACCAAGCCGAAATATTTCTTTTCCCACTCATCGCCTTCACTATCCAGCGGACTGCCCGGTCCGCCGCTAGATAGGTAGATATCGAAATCTAATCCAGGAACTTCGCAGTTCCTGCGCACATCAAATATTTGATAGGTCAAATCAATATGGTGATCGACCTCATAACGCTGTAAGATCTCCTTAAAACCACGGATGCCTTCATTTTCGATGCCGTTGTACAGGTCGAGTATTGCTATTTTTATTGGTGGTTTTTCAGTTGATGCCATGTTGAAATTAAATGCCTTTTAATGTTTGCGATGTAATATAATCAACTACATCAATAAAACTATTGTTTTGGTTATAAACGCTTAATTGCCTGTCGGCGCCGGTGCCGTGTTCCAGTATTTTATGCACGTACTGTAAATCTTCGCGGCAGCCAAGCTCATCCACAACATCATCAACAAAGTCCAGCAATTCCAGTACCAATGCGCGGGTATTCACTTCCATTTCCTTACCGAAATCTATCATTTTGCCATCGATACCATAACGTGCGGCACGCCACTTATTTTCGTTGATTAAAGCCCGGTTATAGGTGATGAAGGCCATATTTTGCTGGCGAAGCTTATACAATTTAGCGCAGAGCGCCTGGAACAAAGCCACAAAAGCCATCGTTTCATCAACCAGCATCGGGCAATCGCAAATGCGGAATTCGATGGTTTCAAAAAACGGGTGTACGCGGATATCCCACCAGATCTTTTTAGCATTATCGATACAATTGGTTTTTACCAACAGTTTTATATAGCGATCATATTCTTCAATGCTGCTGAAATAATCGGGGATACCTGTCCGCGGAAACTTGTCAAACACCTTAGTCCTGAACGATTTAAAACCGGTATTACGCCCTTCCCAAAATGGCGAATTAGTGGATAGTGCGAAAACGTGCGGCAAAAAGTACCGAACCTGGTTAGCAATGTGCACTGCCAAATCGCGCGATTGTATACCCACGTGTACATGCAACCCGAAGATAAGATTTGAACGTGCGGCCTCCTGCATCTCATCCACAATTTCAAAATAGCGCGGATGATCGGTGATCAACTGGTGTTGCCAATGCGAGAACGGATGTGTACCGGCCGCGCCAATGCGCAGGCCTATGTCGCCGGCTAATTGGGCTACAGTAGTACGCAGTTTGCCAACCTCGGCACGAGCTTCAGCAGTGTTGCGACAAATTTTAGTGCCTACTTCTACTACTGCCTGGTGCATTTCTGCCTTTACCTGGTCTTCGTGGATCTTTTGCGCGCTTTCCACAATTTTTTGCTCATGCGATTTCAGCTCCCGGCTTACGGGATCAATCACCATGAATTCTTCTTCAACACCTAAGGTAAACTCGTTCATAATTGCATTGTTGAATTTTTTTATTTACTCCGTCATTGCGAGCGTAGCGTGGCAATCCCCGACTTTGAATTTTCGCCCTGTATAGTTTGGGATTGCCACGTCGTTCCTCCTCGCAATAGCGCTTGGGTAATTACACGTCGCTTTTTATTTCTTAGCAACCGCTTTATTTAACCATTGCATGTGTCCTCACAGGCAATTTAATATTGTTTGTGAGGACACAAACAATGGGTATTTTCCACGAGCGGCTGATTATTTTTTAACTCCCGGTTTCTTCGCCGCCACTTTTTTAACAACTGACTTTTTCACTGCTTTCTTCTCATCAGTAATCTTATGATCTATCTCGCCCATGCTAACTTCTTTTTTAACCGCTTTCTTTTCAATTTTCTTTTCAGATGATAACAAATGCTCTTTAGCTGCACCGGTTTTTACAAACTCGCCCCAGGTAAGGTTATCTATGCCATCTTTTTGTTTTTTAGCACGCTCGATGGCGTAATCGGCTGCGGTTTCAACCACCCAATCAAAATTATCCTGGCCTACGCTGGTTACTTCCGCATCGGGAGCGGGGTTGCAAAAATCAATAGCGTAAGGGATGCCATCGCGCACGGCAAACTCAACGGTGTTAAAATCATAACCTAAATATTTGTTGAGTTTAATCACATATTCCTTAACAGTTTCCAGTAGTTTTTTTGCTGCGGGAGCTTTACCATGTTCATAGCGCAAGTGGTGCGGGTTGCGCGGCTCATATTGCATAATGCGCACATGCTTGCCACCAATGCAATAGCAACGGAAGTAATCATCAAACTTAATTTCTTCCTGCAGCATCATTACATATTGCTTGGTTTGGTCGTATTTATCCCAAAGGTCGTCCAAATTGTTAATTTGGTAAACTTCTTTCCAGCCACCGCCATCAAAGGGTTTCATATAAGCCGGGAAACCCACGTATTTAAAAATGCCCTCCCAATCCAAAGGATAGGCGAGGTTACGGAAAGAGCGGTCGGTAGTATCATCCGGCAAATCTTTTGAAGGCAAAATAACCGTCTTAGGCACGGGAACACCTAACTTCACGGCTAAAGCATTATTGAAAAATTTCTCATCAGCACTCCACCAAAAAGGATTATTGATAACTGCAGTGCCGCAAATGGCTGCGTTTTTTAGCGTTGCACGATAAAATGGCACATCTTGTGAAATACGATCAATAATAACCGAATAATCCAGCGGTTCGGCTTGCATTACTTTATCAATGCGCACAAATTCCGCCGTAATATTTTTTTCAGCCTTTTGATTAACGCGGTCAACAAATGCCTGCGGAAATGAATTTTCTTGTCCGAATAAGATGCCTATTTTTTTCATGGTAGATGATAATTCTTGGTTCTTGACTCTTGATTCTGTTTTTTATATCGTTGACAAATAATGCGGAAACATCTCCTTCCAAACCGGCCAGTCATGCGTGGCGTTCGGGCGGATATCCAACCAATGATTAATATGTTTTTGCTTCAAAATGTTTGATAGCCAGATGTTATCATTTAAACAAATGTCGTGCTCGGCTGTGCCTAAAATAATATTCAATTGCCACAGCTCGTGTTGGTTGCTGCCGGGTAAAAAGTCTACCGGGTTATTAAAAAATACATTATCGTCATAATAGCCATTGGTAAACTGGCGCATATCAAAGGCACCGCTCATGCTAAAGAGGTGGCCGGTTTTTTCAGGATGTTTTAAAGCGAAGTTTGCCGCATGATAGCCGCCAAAACTACAGCCTGCCATGGCTACTTTACCCACACCGGTTTCGTGCATGGCCCAGGGCACAAGCTCATCGTAAAGCATTTTATCATACCATGCATAATTGCGTGCCCTATCGGCCGGGTGGATGCCTTTGTTGTACCAGGTTAGCCAATCCAGGCTATCGGGGCAATATATTTTAACCAAACCTTCATCAATAAACCAGAGAACACTATCGATCAGACCTTCGTCTTTATTTTGAAAATACCGCCCTTGTGAAGTGGGGAAAAGAATGATAGGATAACCCCGATCACCAAAGACGAGCATCTCTATATCATGGTTCAAATTTGGCGAGTACCAGCGGTGATATTGTTCAGTCAAAACGAGTTGAAGTTTATAGCTGTAAGTTAAAAATATTTTGAGGATATATTCAAACTTAATGTGTTGAAAATTGGGACTGAACAGTTTAGGTGATCTAACCGTAGAAGGAGCTTTTAACCCCCTGTTTTTAACAGTGTAATTCTCTAAACCCAATGTTTACATTGGTTTGAATTTATAAATAAAAGATAAGTTTACTTTTGCAGGCTATTAATAGTTGAGAAGATGTATTTAGGTTGGAACGAGATAGAGATGACGATAATTGAAGATAAAATAACCATTGATTCGGCGCTGCTTGGCCGCGAGGTTATTTGTGATGTACTGATGCCTGAAGATACAAATACCAACCAGCCAATGCATTTATTGTTGCTGAATGATGGGCAGGAGATAGAAGCGCTTCAACTAAAACAAACACTACAAAACCTTTACGATAATAACAGCATTGCCCCGGTAGTTATTGTAGCCATACATGCCAACGAAGAGCGTTTGCAGGAATACGGCGTAGCCAATAAGCCTGATTTTAAAAATCGTGGTGCAAAAGCAGGTATTTATACAGCATTTGTTAAAACTGAATTATTACCTGCAATTACAGGTTTATTGCCAACATATACATTTACAAGTACAGCGTTTGCAGGTTTTTCCTTAGGTGGGTTATCCGCATTGGATATTGTCTGGAATAACCCGGATCTGTTTGATAAAGTTGGTGTATTCTCAGGATCGTTATGGTGGCGAAGCAAGGATATTGGCAAAGGTTATACCGAAACTGATCGTATCGCCCATGCCATGATTAAAGAAGCAATCGACAAACCTGAATTAAAGTTTTGGCTGCAAACCGGTACCAATGATGAAACAGCCGACCGTAACCAAAACGGGATTATAGATTCGATTGATGATACCATCGACCTGATAAAAGAACTGGAAGCCAAAGGCTACAAACGTCCTGCTGATATACGTTATGTAGAGGTTGTTGGCGGCAGCCACGACGCGCCTACCTGGGCCAAAGCTATGCCTAAGTTTTTGTACTGGGCGTTTGGGAAATAGGTACGTTATTTGTAAATTAGCATTGTTATGGGAAACATAGAGCTATTGGATTTGATTAAACAGCTACCTGCGGATAAAAAAAAGGCTGTGGAAGACTTAGTATTTACTCTGGCTTCTGAATCTGGTTTGAATATAACTCAAAATTCCGGTATTCATGACTCTTCTGACAAAAAAGAAAAAATGAAATTTGGTGACTTAAAAGGTTTTGTAACCTATATCGCCGATGATTTTGATGAACCATTAGATGATTTTAAGGAATATATGTAGGCTATGCGCATTTTAATTGATACGCATGTGCTTATTTGGTACTTAAACGGCGACGATAATCTTTCACAAAAGTTAGTTAGAATAATAGAGGATGAAACTAATATTATAGTAATAAATACTGCGAGCTTGTGGGAGATTGCTATTAAATTAAGTTCAGGAAAAGTTGGCTTCGAAATAGCTTTAAGCGAAATTGAAAAATATATCAATGAAAAAGATGTTGAGTTACTCAATATTGATTTTCAATCATTAACTGTTTTGGCTCAATTGCCTTATCATCATCGTGATCCTTTCGATAGGCTGCTTATCGCACAAGCTATATCACAAAATGCTTCAATTATATCTGCCGACAGGCATTTTACCACATATGCGGTTGATGTTATCTGGTAATCAATTGTCATACTTTATCAATATGTTGCAAACGCTTGAAATTCTCATATATTAAGCGTACCTTTGCGCCAAAATTAGAGGCGCATTTCAATGCAAAAAATAAGAAACATAGCGATTATCGCACACGTTGACCACGGCAAGACCACCCTGGTTGATAAAATATTACATGCTTGTTCAATCTTCAGAGACAACGAATCGACAGGCGAGTTGATATTGGACAACAATGATCTGGAACGCGAACGTGGTATTACCATCGTTTCAAAAAACGTTTCGGTAATGTACAAAGATGTTAAGATCAACATTATTGATACCCCTGGTCACGCCGACTTTGGCGGTGAGGTTGAGCGTGTATTAAAAATGGCTGATGGCGTTTTGTTACTTTGTGATGCTTTTGAAGGTGCTATGCCTCAAACACGTTTCGTAACACAAAAAGCTTTGGCTTTAGGCTTAAAACCAATTGTGGTTGTAAATAAGGTTGACAAAGAAAACTGTCGCCCTGAAGAAGTTTACGAACAAATATTTGAATTATTCTTCAACCTTGAAGCTACTGAAGAGCAACTGGATTTCCCGGTTATCTACGGTTCATCAAAACAAGGCTGGATGAGCACAGATTACAAAAAACCAACTACTGATATATTCCCGTTAATGGATGCTATCCTGGAAAACATTCCACCGGCTCCAATTAACGAAGGTACTTTACAAATGCAGATCACCTCTTTGGATTATTCTTCATTCGTAGGCCGTATCGCTATCGGTCGTGTTGCCCGTGGTACCATCAAAGAAGGTATGCCGGTATCATTGGTAAAACGCGATGGTAAAATTCAAAAAACCAGAATTAAAGAGTTATACACTTTTGAAGGCTTAGGTAAGGTTAAAGCTACCGAAGTTAGCGCGGGTGATATTTGCGCGGTTGTAGGTATTGAAGGGTTTGATATTGGCGATACTATTGCCGATTTTGAAAAACCTGAGCAATTAGAAGTAATTCACATTGATGAGCCAACAATGAATATGTTGTTTACCATCAATACTTCACCTTTCTTTGGTAAAGAAGGTAAATTTGTTACTTCACGCCACTTACGTGACCGTTTATACAAAGAGATGGAAAAAAACCTGGCGCTTAAGGTTGTTGAAACCGAATCGCCTGATTCATACTTAGTATATGGCCGTGGTATTCTCCATTTATCAGTATTGATCGAGACCATGCGTCGCGAAGGATACGAATTGCAGGTAGGCCAGCCACAGGTTATTATCAAAGAAATTGATGGTGTTAAATGTGAGCCGGTTGAAACCCTGATTGTAGATGTACCGGGTGAAGTTGCAGGTAAAGTTATTGAGTTGGTAACCCAACGCAAAGGCGACCTGCTGATTATGGAGCCTAAAGGTGATTTACAACACTTAGAATTTGATATCCCTGCACGTGGTATTATCGGTTTACGTAACAACGTATTAACCGCTACCGGTGGCGAGGCTATCATGGCTCACCGTTTTAAAGCTTACGAGCCTTGGAAAGGCCAGATCCCTGGTCGTTTAAACGGTGTATTGGTATCAATGGATACTGGTAAAACTACAGCTTTTGCAATTGACAAATTACAGGATCGTGGTCGTTTCCATATCGATCCGGGAGTTGATGTTTACGAAGGCCAGGTTTTAGGCGAGCACATTCGTGATAACGATTTGGTTATCAACTTAACCAAAGGCAAGCAGTTAACCAACATGCGTGCATCAGGTAGTGATACCAACGTTCGTATTGCACCGGCTATCAAATTCTCGTTAGAAGAATCAATGGAGTACATCCAGGCTGATGAGTATATCGAAGTTACGCCGCAAAGCATCCGTTTACGTAAAATATACCTAAACGAAAACGAGCGCAGAATTAACGCTAAAAAATTCCAATCTCAATAATTGAAATTTTAATAAAATATGAAAGGGAGCAACTAAATTGCTCCCTTTTTTTGTTTGCCAATTATAATAATACATCCAAATACGGTAATTTGGTGGTTCGGATTTTACCGGGATAAGAAATGAAAAATGTGCACGGCGTTACGGTTTTATATAATGCAGATGATACAGTAATTGCTAATATACAATCGTACATACAGGAGTTAGATCAATTATATGTGGTTGATAATTCAGAGTTAGTTAATCCATCACTCATCAATAAATTAAAAGCGTTCTCTAATTGTACTTACATCAATAATAATGGCAATAAAGGCATCGCAAATGCCCTTAACGTTGGCGCAAAGCTAGCTATAGACGCTGGTGCTGCCTGGTTGCTCACCATGGACCAGGATAGTCGGTTTGAAGAAGGCCAGTTTTTAAAACTGATTGAATATACCACAAACCTTAATGATAAAATTACCGGCTTAGTTTCTCCGTTCCACAAAACAAAAATATCAGTTGAACTAAAAACAGCAACGGATGAAGTTTTAACCACCATGACATCCGGCAACCTGATAAGCCTGTATGCCTGGAAAGCTATCGGTGGCTTTGATGAAGATTACTTTATTGATGCCGTTGATTGGGATTACTGCCTCCGCCTAACCAGCGGGAGTTTTAAAGTTATAAGATTGAATACCGTGCATTTGGAGCATAATTTGGGTAATGCAACCAAACATACTTCGCCAACCGGAAAGCAGATAACCGCGCTTAACTACAACAAAATAAGGCGATATTATATTACAAGAAATAAGTTGATGATAATAGCTAAATATTGGAAGAGTTATCCAAAATTCAGCAGGGGAGTGGCTAAAAGTTTATTTAGAGATTTGCGGCATATTTTGTTATATGAGAGTGATAAAAAAGTTAAGCTTAACTATATGTTTAAAGGAACCCTGCAATTTATAACTGGTAAAAAAGGTAAGCTCCGGTAAAAGTTAAGATTTAAATATCACTCCCATAAATTTATTAGTTATAGATATCACCGTTTTTTAACGGTAATCTAAAAAATGCCATAATCCTGTTCAGGATACGCCTGTAATGGTAATTTAATTTTTTATTAATAAGCAGGTCAAGCCCAGTTCTCGTTTCTGTAGGGAAAGGAATGGTTTTTACTCCCGTTCTTACTACATAAGGCTTTGGTGTTGGCCTTTTTTCAATCACCAGCATGCTATCGTAGTAGTGCAAAGAATTAACTGATTCAGTAAATTCATTTACTTTCAAGGTTTTTTCAGCATGGTACGCATTTATGTAATCTATAAAGCGTTTGCTGTATTCAATAAATGTGCCTTTCCTTTTATAACCACCTCCAAAACGTACCCAGTATGATGTATGTATATCTTCACATAGGTATAAGCCATCAGGTTTTATATAAGAGAATAGCTCCTCAAATGATACAATTTGCTGTAACATTGTATGGCCACCATCATCAATCAAAATATCAATCGGCGGAATTTGCTCTTTTACAGTCTTTAAAAAATCCCGATCTGATTGTGAACCTATTAGTATAGTGATGTTTTCTTCCTCAACCTGTTTACAGTTAGGGTTAATGTCAATACCATAAATTTTGGCGCGCGGACCAAAATAATTCTTCCACATTTGCAAGCTGCCGCCGTTAAATGTTCCTATCTCTAACAAAACAATATCCTTGTTCCTGTATTTGCTAAAATGCCTGTCATATACTTCAAAGTAATGCGACCATTTTAAAATTTCTCTTTCTGTATTCTGATTAAAATAAGATTCTAAATCATTCATCCTTATTGACAAAAATAATTGAATTCAAAAGTAACTAAATAATACATTTTTGTTTGATAAAATAAGATTTATTCCGTGCTAATAGCTAAGCACTAAGTAAATGTTTGATAAATTAAAGTATTAGTATGTGTTATAAATGATATTTTTGGTGTTTAATGCACGGTTTGGAAAATAAGGTTAGTGTTTTAATAGTTACTTACAGCAATAGGTGGCACTTTTTAGAAAAAGTGCTTAACCGTGTATTATCTTTTAATGAGGTAACGCAGGTTATCATAGTTAATAATGCCTCCGGATATAGTGTTTCTGATAAGGTAAAAAACATTGAAGATAACAGGGTAATTGTAATAAATAACGAAGAAAACGAAGGCTCTGCCGGAGGATACAAAACTGCAATTGAGTATGGTATGGTAAATACCACAGCTGATTTTTTTTGGCTGCTTGATGATGATAATCTGCCCGATCACAATGCATTAACCCACTTATTATCAGAATGGCAGCATATTTACGGGGCGAATAATACAAAAGCATTATTTTGCTTACGCGAAGATAGAAAGCAGCATGTGAGAGTAGCTAAAGGAGAGGATGCTCAACGCTATTTGGTACCGGATAATTTTATGGGGTTTAACGTATTTAGGATATTTGCTAATCAATTTTATAAGCTAAGCAGTAAATTTCAAACAGAAAAACCGTATAAAAATCATGTTTCAATCCCATATGTTCCATATGGAGGCCTGCTGCTTCATCGGCAAATGGTTGAAGATATAGGTTACCCGAACGAACGGATGTATTTATATGTTGATGATTCGGAATATACCTACCGTATTACTAAAAATAAAGGCACTATCTGGCTTATACCCGCTTGTAAGGTTATTGACATTGATAAATCACAAGGGGTGAATTATAAGCGAAAATTCTTGCATGCTCAACTATTGGATGAATGGAATTTTCGGACATATTACCATGTAAGAAACCGGATGTTTTTTTATGCAAATAACTTTGTTAAAAGTCGTTTGAGTTTTAACTTGAACAAAGCGTTGTATTTAGCTTACTTGAAAGTAATCAGTATAGTTAGTTTTAAAAGTAAAGAATACAAAAAGTTGCTTGTGGCTGTAAAAGATGGGCTAACAGGTAATTTAGGTAAAGCGGATGAAAGCAAGTTTTAACAGAAGATAGTTTAAAAAAGCATATATCCATTACAATAATAATATAAGCACTTTGCATGGGAGTTGTTAAAAAAAGCGTTTACAAAAACACCTTCATTACCTATATTGGTATGGTAATAGGTTATGTGAATTTAGTTTTACTGTACCCGGCTTATTTAAGTAGTAAAGAATATGGCCTTTTTAACCTGATCACCAGTTTAGCTGTTTTATACTCACTTATAGCCTCCTTAGGTATCCCCAATATCGTTGCCCGGTATTTTGCCTATTATCGTACCGATGACCGTGAACATAACGGGTTTATGCATTGGACCGTAATGATTTCTTTTATAGGATTCGCGGCAGCTACTTTATTATTTATAGTATTTAAACCGGTTATTGTTGCTACTTATATTGATAAGTCGCCATTATTTGTGGCTTACTATTATTACCTGATACCCCTTGCCTTTTTTACCATTGCATTTAATTTTTTAGAACTAACAGGCAGGGTAATATATCAAACTGTATTTTCAAGTTTTTTGCGGGATGTTTTTTTGCGGATAGCAACCACTATCAGTATATTAATGCTGGCTTTTAAATGGATCGATTTTCAATGGTTTATAATTTCGTACATCCTTATTAATTTTTTGGTATCGGCAATGCTTTTAATTAGCATAGCTTTATCTAAAAAGTTTTCTATCAAGCTAAAAAAGTTCAGCTTTTCAAAAATCAATAAAAAGGAGTTGATGAATTATGGTTTATACACGCTAATATCAACTGCCGTATATGTACTGCTCCAAAAGGTTGATGTAATTATGTTAAGCTCAATGTCTGGCTTATCTGTACAAGGGGTTTATAGTTTTTACTTTAACATTGCTATTGTTATAGGCGTGCCGGCACAGGCGCTTAGCCGTACAACCTATCAGATTATTACAGATTCATGGAAATCAAAAGACATGAACAGTATCCAAAATGTTTATTATAAAACATCTATCATACAAATGATTATAGGGCTGTTGTTATTTATAGGTGTTATTATTAATCAGCAAAACCTGGCGGGCATTATTCACAAAAAAGAGTATAGCTCCGAATTTAATCTGTTTATTATCATAGGTTTAGGTTTTTTGGTTGATATTACGGGCGGTTTAAATACAGCTATTATAGCAGCATCTCCAAAATACCGTTTAGTTACAGGTTTCGTTATTATTTCGAGTGTGTTTTGTATAGTGCTAAACTATTTACTTATACCTGAGTATGGTGGTTATGGGGCGGCCCTCGCTTATTTAATAACTATTACTATACTTAACATAGTTACCTGGTTGTATATTAAAGTAAGATTTAAAATGCAGCCTTTTCATTACAAGCATTTGCTAGGTATTGGCATTGCAATAGTATGTTTTTTTATAGGGGAGTATTTTTGGCGCATGCCTAATATATATTTAGACTTAGTAGTAAGAAGCGGTGTAACTACTGTCATCTATGTTATCTTAAGTTATTATTTCCACATATCCGACGATTTAAACGAAAAAGTCGACCAGACGCTATTTAAATTTAAGGCCATGATTAGGTAGTGGGCTTTAATCAATATAAAATTGATTTCATAATAATAAATTTAGTTAGAGAGTAAAAAAATCGCTACAAATCACTATTATTACAGTCTAATTAATTAAATGGATTGCCTTATCATGTTTAAGCAGTGGAGAGTACGTTTTGTATGGATTTTCTATCTAGTTCTCCTGTTCTCCCCTTTAAAAGCTCTTTGTCAGATCGATGTCCCAACGTGGGTTGATGATATTGGAAGCTCAAGCTCAAATTGTATTTCATCCACCGTTGTTGTGGATCAGCAAAACAACATTTTTGTAACCGGATTTTTTAGTAACACAGCCGATTTTGACCCTACTAGCGGGGTAGCTAATTTGACTGCATCAGGAACTTTTGATACTTTTTTAGCAAAGTATACTCCTGCAGGAAAATTGATTTGGGCAAAAAGAATAGGAGGAACCGATTACACCCAAGTAAACTCCATGGCGATAGACGGAAATGGAGACCCTATAATATGTGGGCAATTTGACTCACCTACAAATTTCAATACAGGAACAGGCAGTGCTATTTTAACACCCCAGGGATATGATGCCTTTGTTGCAAAATATGATAACAATGGGAACTTTATATGGGCAAAAGATGTTGGAGGTGGCCAAACCGATTATGGAAGCCACGTAGTTACCGATAGTAAAGGCGATGTAATTGCGTGTATACGGTATGAATCTACTATAACGGTTAATGGCAATAGTTATAGTGGGGGAAGCGGCTTTAACGGACTGACCATAAAATATGACCCTAATGGGAATTTTTTGTGGGGAATTGCCGTACCCGATCCTGTTAATTCAGAAATGTTTACGGCTGTTGATAACCAGGATAATATATTAATTGCAGGGCACTTCACAGGGACTGATAATTTTAACCCGTTGGGCGCTGCGTATACCATGAATGGTAACGGTAATTCGGGGTTTGTTGCTAAATATACTACTACAGGTAGTTTAATATGGGCAAATTCTTTTGCAGGGGTTCAAACAGATGTAAACGTTTGTGTAGATTCAGAGAATGATCCGGTTGTGGTTGGTACTTTTAGTTTGCCTCTTAATTTTAACGGAACTATGCAGGCTCCAATGGGTAGCCAAGATATATTTATGTCCAAATATACTCCAGCAGGTGTTTTTCAATCTTTAAAAGATATAGGAAACCCGGGAGCTAACAGCATATTTATATATAGTGTTGTTGCTAACCAGGATAACGTTTTTATAACCGGATATTTTAATGGCACAATTGATTTTGATCCTTCGCCTTCATCCCAGGCGCTGGTTTCGTATCATGGGCAACAAGATTTTTTCCTGGCAAAATATGATAATAATCTAAATTATAATTGGGCGTTTAGCGGTGGAAGCCCGAATTGCAGCCAGTCTTTAGGTCGTAATGTAACCTTAGATAATAGCAACAATGTATTGTTTACAGGTGGGTTTTGTTCAACAGTAAATTTTAGCCCTTCCAGTTGTGCACCGTATCCACTTACCGCGCAAAGTGGCAGCAGGGACTGCTTTTTAGGTAAATATGTACAAAATGTTGCAAGTGCCGCTACACAAATAACGTCGTTTTCGGTTCCTCAGGAAAGTTCGCCTGCTGTTATTGATCAAACTAACCTGAAAATAACCGTTAATGTGCCTGCCGGTACAAATGTAACTGCGCTGGTACCAACCATAGCATATACCAGTGGTGTAACATTAAGCCCTGCATCAGGAGCAGCTCAAAACTTTTCTTCTAATGTAACTTATAACCTGTCAAGTAGTTGTGCTTCAACTTTAAATTATACGGTTATTGTTATTGTAGCCCCAACAGTAACTTGTCCTACAATTGCAGCACCCACAGTGGCAAGCAGTTCGGTACAGGTATGTAGCGGTGCAACTGCTGCGTTAAGCGTTACCAGCCCTCAATCAGGTTTAACATACAACTGGTATACATCAGCCACAGGTACAACAATTTTTGCAACAGGCAGTACAATTTCTGTAACACCTACCACACCTGCATCTTCATACTTTGTAGAAGGTGTTAACAGTAACGGGTGCGAAAGCCCAAGAACAGAGGTTGATGTAACAGATGTAGCACTACCAACATCGCCCACCATAGCACCTCAAACAATTTGCAGTGGCAGTTCGGCTGTGCTTGTAGTATCGCAACCGCAAGCCGGTATTACTTATAATTGGTATAATGCGGCTACAGGCGGTACACTTTTAGCTACCGGTACACAGTACACAACCCCGTTACTATCAGCCACCACAACATATTATACCGAAGCTGATAATACAAACGGGTGTGCATCTGCACGCACGGCGACGGTTGTTACGGTAAATCAAACACCACCAGCACCAGCATCGTTTACGCAGGCAATTTGTAGCGGCAACACTGCCACGCTTACCTTGGCCGATGCACAAGCCGGTGTAACCTACAACTGGTACGACTCCGCCACAAAAACAAACCTGCTTTTTACCGGGACTACTTATACCACCGGGATATTAACTGCAACTACATCTTATTATGTGCAGGCTGTTAATGGCACTTGTAGTGCTCTTACGCTTGCAGATATTACAGTTACCGTTAATCCCATCCCGACAGCCCCAACGGTTGCAAGTAATAATTTGCAGATATGTGCTGGTGCATTGGCTACATTAAGTATAACCAATCCTCAGCCGGGTTTGATTTATAACTGGTATCCGTCAAATACCAGCACAACACTAATAATCACGGGCAGTACAATTTCAGTAACACCAAGTACATCAATACCTTCTTATTTTGTTGAAGCAGTTAGCAGCAGCGGCTGCGAAAGTTTAAGGACAGAAGTTGATGTAAGCAGTATTCCCCTGCCGGCATCTCCAGTTATATCGCCCCAAACAATTTGCAGCGGTAGCACGGCTGTGCTTGCAGTATCACAACCTCAAGCTGGTATAACTTATAATTGGTATGATGCAGCTACCGGCGGTACGCTTTTAGCTATCGGCACACAGTATACAACCCCGGCACTAACTGCATCCACTACTTATTATACCGAAGCTGACAATACAACCGGCTGTGCTTCAACACGTACGGCTACGTTGGTTACCATAAATCAAATGCCTGTTACGCCAGTATCGTTTACACAAAGTATATGTGAAGGCAGTACAGCAACGCTTACTTTGGCTAATGTGCAGGTTGGTGTAACCTATAACTGGTATGATTCACCTACAGAAACCAATCTTGTTTTCACCGGAACTACTTATACCACCGGTGCGCTAATCACCAGTACATCTTATTATGTGCAAGCCGTTAACGCTACCTGCCCTAACAGCGGCATTGCAACTATCGGTGTTACCGTTGTGCCAACACCTGCGGCTCCCGTAGTGGCGAATAATCCACTGTCGATATGTGCCAGTTCTCAGGATGTGGTATTAAATATTAATAACCCGCAGGCAGGTTATACTTACAATTGGTATTCATCGGCTACAAGCACTACTATTCTCACTAGCGGCGTAAGTTATGATGCACCCGCACCTAACGCTACCAATACTTATTATGTTGAAGCGGTAAACAGTACGGGTTGTATATCTCCGCAAACACCTGTAACTATTACTGTTAATCCAGAGCCCAGCCTCACGGTATATAATGCATTTATTTGCCCTGGAGATGCCTCCGCTACACTTAAAGCAGAAACTGATGATGCTAACGCTACCATAAGCTGGTATGCTGATAGTAATGGCAATACACTTGTAGGTACAGGTAGCAGCATAACAGTACCTGTAAATTTAAACGCAACATATTATGCACGTTCGGTTGATAATACCACCGGTTGTACCCGCGGTTTCGCTCCCGGATTAATTAAGCAATATCCGCAGTTAGCAGCTCCGGTTGTTACCGTGGCAGAAACAACATCATCAAGCGTAACATTTACATGGACTGCTGTGCCCGATGCCACAGGCTACCAGGTGAGTACCGATAACGGGATTACATTTAATACCCCAAGTTCAGGCAGCACCGGGCTATCCGAAACTATTACAGGGCTACAGCCGCAGCAAAGTGTTACTATATTAGTTCAGGCTGTTGGCTCTTCAGCATGCCAGGTGAGCCTTAGCTCTACAGCAATAACGGCGGTTGCACAATATCCACAAAATGATATAATCTATGTTGCTAATACCTTTACTCCTAACGGAGATGGGAAAAACGACATTGTATACGTGCATAGCAACAGTATAAAGAGTATGAGCTTTTATGTATACGACCAATGGGGCGAAATGCTGTTTAGGTCAGATAATATAAATGTAGGATGGGATGGAACTTATAAAGGGAAAAATCAACCTGTAGGTGTTTATGTATATTTTGTAAAAGCTGTGATGAATGATGGGCAACAATTAACCAAAAAAGGAACAATTACACTGCTACGATGAAAAAGATATTTTTGATAACGGCAGTACTGGTACAGGTAGTAATTGCAAGCAGGTCAAACGCGCAGATAGACCCGCATTTCTCTCAATATTATGCTAACCCACTTTGGCTAAACCCGGCATTAACAGGTGTTATTGATGGCGACGCACGTGTAAACGCGAACTATAAAAATCAATGGGCAACCGTAAATAATGCCTATCAAACAACCGCTATATCGGCAGATTTTAATCCGGATGATAAAGTGGGTATCGGTTTTAACGTGCTCGACCAGGCCGCGGGCAGTGCCGGGTATAACTATTTTACATTTTACGGCTCTTTTAGCTACGCACTCCAATTATCGGCAGATGGTTATCATCAATTGCGTTTTGGTTTGCAAGCCGGTTTAATAAACAGGGGTTTTGATATCAGCAAAGTAGAATCTGATAATCAGTATAACCCTTCAACGGGATATGACCCGACAATCCCTAATGGCGAGAATTTTTTAAATTCAGGTGCTACTGTGTTTGATGCCGGGGCAGGGGTATATTATTTTGATGGCGATCCGGATAATAAAGCTGATTTATTTGGCGGTGTTAGCGTTGCTCACCTAACGCAGCCTAAAGATCCGTTTGCTACCGAAGGGATCAACAGTGCTTTACCGATGCGTTTTATAGTGCATGGTGGCGTGCGCATACAAGCCGATGATTATTTGGATATCACCCCGCATTTTATTTACATAAGGCAGCAAAACGCGCAGGAAAAGGATCTGGGTTTATACGCCGAATTTAAATCGGATAATCAAAGTGGATTTATAATAGGTGCTATGTACCGGTTTAATGATGCGGCAGTGGCCGATGTAGGTTACCATATTAATTATTTTACCCTGGGCTTAAGCTATGATTTTAATACATCAGCGCTTAATTCGGCTACTGATTCGCAGGGTGGGCCCGAGATTTCATTAAGTTACGTTTTTCATAAACATACTCAAAACCGGGATGTGGTATGCCCACGTTTCTAAACGCGTATCATGAAAAAAACATTTATCTCATTATTATTTGTTTTTATAGGTACTGCAGCATTTGCACAGTATAATAAACATCAGCGCGACCTGGGCGATAAGGACTTTCAAAATAAAAATTATGTACAGGCGGCTGATGATTACAAGCAGGCCTTAAATAATAATCCCCATGCCATTGCTATCCCGTTTAATGTACACACAAAATCATCAAAATCTCAACCGCAACCAGGCTTAGCTTATCTTTATTACCAAATTGGCCAATCGTACAGGCTCTATCAAAACTATTTAAATGCCGAAGAATGGTACTATAAAATTGTAAGCGATAGCACTGTAACAGCGTATCCGCTGGCGAGATTATGGTATGCCGTATGCTTAAGGGCAAACGGTCGTTTTAATGAAGCAGGCAGGCAGTTAAAACATTTTATTAAAGATTACAAAGGCGATAACCAATATCTCATTATCGCTAATAAAGAATTAGCTACCTGCAGTTTTGCAATCGAGCAGTATCAATACCCTGATTTGGTAAAGGTTGAAAGGCTAAAAAGGGACTGGAATGCTGAAGGGGGTAATTACGCTATGTGGGGCCATGATAGTAGTTATTATTTTACTTCATCAAGCATCGGTAGGAATAATACTAACCAGGTTTATTTGCTCCAATCAGTAAAAAGCACCCCTGTTTTAGTTGAGTTAAACGAAACAAAAAAAGATCTTCAATACAGCACCCCTAGTGTTAATACCTCCGGAAATCGAATGTATCTTACCCAATGGTACAAAAAGGACGACCAGAGCATATTAACCATCTGTTTAAGCACACGTACCAATAACCAATGGAGCGAACCTGTAAAACTTAACGCAAATGTTAACATGGAGGGCTACAATTCCATACAGCCATTTATTACAGCCGATGGTAAACGCTTGTTTTTCGCTTCAAATAAACCGGGAGGTTTGGGTGGCTACGATATTTGGGTAAGCGACCTGGATGCAAACGGTGAGCCTGTAACCAGTACAAACCTGGGTAGCACAGTTAATACCTCTTTTGATGAAGAAGCGCCTTATTATGACGAAGCCGGTGCTAAGCTGATCTTCAGCTCAAAAGGCTTTACAGGTTTAGGCGGATTTGATTTTTTTGAAAGCGATCAGCTTAATGGAAAATGGTCGGCACCGGTAAATATGGGTTACCCTATAAATTCATCAAAAGATGACCTATACTATTATCCGGAAGGCGCTACAGGTAAATTTTACATCAGCTCAGATCGCGAATCGGAATGCTGCCTGAATATATTTGAAGGATCATCAAAAGAAATCGAGATAAAAGGAATTGTTACGGATTGTAATACCCAACAACCGCTTACCGGTGTAAAAATTAGTTTGATAGATTCGCTGGCAAACCGAACTGTTAAACAAATTACGCCTGATGCAAACGGGAATTACAGCTTTAAAATTAACAACAGGCGTTTGTATAACGTTACGTTAGAAAAAGCGGGTTACTTTACTAAAAGATTAGGTGTTGGCGCTTATGATACATTAACCAATAATATTGTACTTACAGATAAAACCTGCCTTCAGCAATTGGTAGTTAACAAACCTGTTGTAATTGAAAATATCTTATATGATTTTGATAGAGCCACTTTAAGGCCCGAATCGAAACTGGCATTAGATAGGTTGGTTAGCATGCTGAACAGTAACCCTGCAATTAAAATTGAATTAAGCTCATACACAGATTCATTCGGCAGCGATGAATATGATATGAACCTATCGCAAATGCGGGCAAAAGCATGTGTGGATTATTTGATAGCTAAAGGAATAGCTGCGGAACGTTTAAGCGCTAAAGGTTATGGCAAAGCCCAACCGGTGGAACCTAATACTTTGCCTAACGGCACCGATAATCCTGAAGGCAGGCAGCAAAACCGGAGAACGGAATTTAAGGTAATACAGTAAACCGCTTGTTTTCTTTTTGAAACCTGCGCATATAATTTTACTTTCGCCATAAATCAATCCCAAGTACTTATACGCTGCCAATGCAAAATCTTGCGCCTATTGCATTATTCGTTTATAACCGGCCCGAACATACCCGCCGTACACTAAATTCATTACAGAAGAATTTACTGGCGGATGAATCGCGCCTGTTTATCTTTTCCGATGGTGCAAAAATGCCTGCGGACCAAGCCAAGGTTGATGAAGTGAGGCAATTGATAAGCGATGTTGCCGGTTTTAAATCGGTAAAGGTTATTAAGGGCAAGGAAAATAAAGGATTGGCAAATTCTATCATTGCAGGTGTTACGCAATTGGTAAATGATTATGGCAAAGTGATCGTTTTTGAAGATGATCTGCTGCTATCAAAAAATAGCCTGCAATATTTTAACGAGGCACTTACCAAGTATGCCAACGAAGACCAAGTGATGCATATTGGTGCTTACATGTTCGAGTTGGAAGATAAATCGATCCCCGAAACCTTTTTTTACCGTATAGCCACCAGTTGGGGCTGGGCAACCTGGGCAAGGGCATGGAAAGATTTTGAACCGGATATTGATAAGCTGATAGGCCAGTTTGATAAGCAAAAAATCAACCGTTTCTCCATCGACGGCACCATGAACTTTTGGAAACAGATGCAGGAGTTTAAAACCGGCAAAAATAATTCCTGGGCCATCAGGTGGTATGCGTCTATATTTTTAAAAGGTGGTTTAACATTGAATCCATCGCACTCACTGGTCCACAATATAGGGCATGATGGTACAGGTGTACACTCCAATATTGAAGACACCTACAAAGTAAAAATCTCCCAAAAACAGATCAGGAAATTCCCAACAGAGATCAAAGAAAACGAAAAGGCCCACATTGCTATCCGCAACTTCCTCAAAAACCGTAAAGGTAGTTTAGTAAAGCGCGGTATGGTATTTATAAAGCAGTTGCGGATAAAGTATTTTGCGAAGAAGTAAAGCAGCATTTATACTCCATGTAATTGCGAGGAACGAAGCAATCGCACGGAAGCAAATCTAATATGCATAGTTCGCGATTGCTTCGTTCCTCGCAATTACATAATAAAATTACATCGTCGCCTTTACCACAATATAAGGTGATAAAGCCTTACTCTCAATCGGGATAATCTTCGTAAAAACCTTACCCGTAACCCATATCGCTTTCACTATTGATTTGGCAATAGCGCTTTGCTCAGATTTATTCTCCAGCCAAACGGTAAATTTGCCGTGGTAATAAGATTCTACTTCCTTTAAACCTAGCTGCCTGCAAGTTTCAGCCAAGAAAGCGGGATTCATGCAATTGATATAATGCTTATCGTAATTTTCTTTATCGAAACTTTTTTGTACCCAGCCATTAACCCCCGTAAAATTGGGCAGGGTGATGAACAGCGTACCGCCCGGTTTTAAAAACTGCAGGTGCGTTTTGATGATAGAAGCCGTATCGCTAAAATGCTCAATCAAACCAAAGGAAGTCACTAAATCATACTTTTCTTCGGGCGTATAGGTCAACAGGTCTGATTCAAT
>Ga0302303_10000955_pt1 | contig 20522 bp, 19 predicted proteins | sample III_Palsa_E2_1_FD_194542 | JGI IMG/M metagenome (GOLD analysis project Ga0302303, IMG submission 194542) | Peat permafrost microbial communities from Stordalen Mire near Abisko, Sweden - III_Palsa_E2_1 | ecosystem: Environmental > Terrestrial > Soil > Palsa > Peat permafrost | place: Sweden...
ACTAATCACAAACCTCTAATCACACCTCTCTACTGATACTGTATATAAATAGGATAAGGCTTGTACTTCAACACTTCTGTAGGGGTAAGCATGTGGTGCGGTGCCTTTTTAATATCATTTTTATAAAATAGCTTAAAGCCTGTAAATTGTACGGGTTCAGGGTAAATAAAATTACGGTAGGTGCCGGTTTTAAGATCGGGTTCGCCCCAGCCATCCATGTTCATTACCATTTGTACTTCAGGATGCAGCTTAATATTTTTGTAGTTGGTCACCATTTTACGGGTAAAGCGGTGTATAATTAAAATTTTGGCAGGCAGGTGATATTTCCTCACCACATTAGCCATATATGCCGAAACATAATTAATATCGTCAGCATCAAAAGTGCCTATCTTTTTGCCCGGCAGGGTGCCATCTTTCATCGAGAATTCAGGATCCATGCCGATGTGTACCTGCGGCATTTCAATATATTTTTCCAGCAAAGGCAATTCAGCGCGGATGTTGCTTAATGAAACCTGTATATCTAAAAACACAATGGCATGCGCCTTTTTAGCTAAATATAAAATGGTATCTATCTGCTTAAACGGCATACGGTGACGGTATTTTTTATCCTTGCCCGGGTCGCCGCTGGCAACTACCGCAATGTAATGCAATGCAGGTTGTACAGGAGTAGTTGGGTCGGCCTTTTCCCAGTTCCTAACCTCGCCCTTTAGCCGGGCAAGCATTTCGTTAGGGGGCAGTTCACCTAAAATGCCCATCTTTTTTGAATACAGGTTGCCATAATAAGCTACAACCCTTTTAAAAGGCAAAATAGCGCCCGCTACCGGGTACGGCGCGTTTTTAACCGGCCAGCGGCCTGTGGTATCGCCATGGGCCAGCCTTTTCATTAATGAATCGTAAAGCTTATGGTTAACGGGCGGGTAAACTATAGGGGCTATAACGGTGTCAGCAGATTTAGCCTGGGCTGTTGTTGTTGCTGCTGTTGAATCGTTTTTCTTTACCGCTGCGCCAGCTACACCGCTATGGCTGCAATTAGAGAAAAGTATTAATGATAATAGAAGTAATGTGGTAGATAACAGGAAGCTTTTAAATTTCATTTTTAATGTTTTTGTATATAAAACCGGTAGCGTAAAATAACACCTTTTTCTAAGAGCAATATGCTTAAAGTTATCAACAGTTAGTGTAATATGTATTAAATAATATTAAAAGCCGGGTTTAATAAATATTGATAATATCGATCTGCTACTTACCAGCAATGGTCGAAAATTTCCCAAATACACCCAGCGGCAATTTTGGCCCGGCGGTGGCCTGCAGGTAAAGCTCGCCTGTTTCAAGGTTTTGTACTTTGGGATAAGCGCTTTTTATCAGGTTCTCAATAATTACCGATGAAAAGCCCAGCGAGTAAGTATTCAGTATCAGGAAATGTTCTTCCGGGTCGAGCAATTCAACCACATCGTGCATCATTTCGTTAATATGGTCTTCCAGTTTCCATTTCTCGCCATTGGGGCCGTGGCCGTAGGCGGGTGGGTCGAGTATGATGCCGTTATATTTTTTGCCGCGTTTAAGCTCGCGCTTTACAAATTTAAGAGCGTCCTCAACCATCCAGCGTATATTTTTTATGCCCGATAGCTCCTGGTTCTCGTTAGCCCAGGTAACTACCTGCTTAATAGAGTCAACATGTGTAGTATCGGCACCCGCGGCCGCGGCTATAAGCGATGCACCGCCGGTATAAGCAAAAAGGTTAAGCACTTTTGGCTCGGTGGTTTTAAATTTTTTGATGTTTTGCGAAATATAATCCCAGTTAACCGCCTGCTCGGGGAAAATACCCAGATGCTTGAACGAAGTAAGCGCCAGCCTGAATTTTATGGCAACGTCATTGTTTTTATATTCAATATGCCAGCGATCAGGTGTTTTTGGGTTTTTCTTTATCCATTCGCCCGCGGTTGCCGAGCGGCCTTTAAATTTAATATGGTACTGCCGCTGCCACTCCGCTTCGGATAAAGCTTTGCTCCAAACCGCCTGCGGCTCGGGGCGGATGAGTATCACATTCCCAAACCGTTCCAGTTTCTCAAAATCGCCGCAGTCAATCAGTTCGTAATCTTTCCAGTGGGTGGGGGTGAGGAGTTGGATCATTCAGTAGTAGTGATTAGTGACTGGAGATTAGTGATTTGTTACCTTTCGCAAATATACATGTTCTGCCTAATCTCCCATCTCTAATTAACTAATCTCTGCTTACAGCAACCATCTTAGTTAGTTTTGGCTATCTCTTCATCCAGCATCCGCGATAAAGCGGCCGGGTCGTGGGGCGGCGGCGCATCGAGCGCAACAATTTTACCCTGCTTGCTTACCACAATAAATTTGGGAATGGAATTGGCTGAGTAACCGCGTTGCGCGGTTCCGTCCACATCATATAATTGCAGCCAGGTGGGTTTGTCTTCCCGCAGGGCCACCCTCCAATTATCAGGTTTATCCAATACCGCAACGCTCATTATAATTATACGGTCATCACTTTTATATTTGTCAACTATCCTTTTCAGGTATGGTGTTTCTCCCCGGCAGGGGCCGCACCAACTGGCCCATAGGTCAATATACACTACTTTTCCTTTAAGATCGGCAAGGCTGTATTTTTTACCGGTACTGTCCTCGGCTGTAAATAACGGGGCCGTTTGCCCGGTAGCTGTTTTTATCAGTTCCTTTTCTTTAGTGGCAAGCAATTTATATATCCTGCCTTGTTGGGCTGTATCAGGCAGTTGCGCTATATAAGGCGGGAAAGCGGTTTTGTAATCATACAATTCCTCAAACGAACGGCAATAATAGACCACATTAAACAATTTATGGTATAGCACCGCATTTTTTATATCCCCTTTATAGTCATTGGCAATGATCTTTATAAGATCAATATTATATCGTTTTTTATTCACCTTGGTAGAATCCTTCCTGTATTGCTGATCCCAAAGAAATATGGGGTAATCGCCACCCATCATCATTCGATAGTCATCAGACTTCATATACTCCTTATTGAATAAATTGCTGAGTATGCCGGGTTTGGCAACTTTGGGCAGGTAATCATTTTTAGGGTTATAGGTTATCTTATTTATATCCGGCTCAAAGTTGCTGCTGATAAAATCGGTGGATTGCGCCGAGGTGAATTTTTTATTTTCGTCTATGGTGTGACCTACCAGGTAATAAAGTGTCTCGAACCTTGCGTTGAGTAATGCTTCTTCTTTAAAAATACTGTAATATTCATCATGTGGTAGTTTGCCGTTAAAAATAATGCGGCTTATGGAGTCGCTTGACTTTGCCCTTTTTTTTACGAATGCCTCTACCTCATTGGTATTCATCTGGTAAGCTTCCTTCCCCGTAAAACTTCGCATAAAAACAGAATCGCGCTTAAACATGAACTTGTTGACCGTTGAGCCATAACCGCTTATTTGCTTGGTGTATCCAAAGATGATACGGGTTTTAGCGTCACCTGTTATTTTTAGGTGATAGCCCGGCGCTACATAAAGGTAAGTAAGCAGGGAACTATTTGCACCCACATCGGCCCTTACGGGTTTATTGAATTTATTCGTTTTGAGGTAAAATCTGCCTGTGCTGTCAACCTTGGCAACATCATATACATAGCCATCTTGTATGGCATAACCAATAGTTATCTCTTTACTATTGAGATTGGTTATTTGCCCTTCTATAATAACCGGCTTTGTACTATCATGCGAATTTTGGGCAATAGCAAGCCGCATTAATAATACCAATGGTATAAAAAATATAAGTTTCCTCATGGTTTATTAGGCAGGTTTGTGGTTTATAAATAGGCGAGGGGCATCAGCCTGATATTACAGAACAATTGTAAAGGCAGATAGGACTAGTGGGCGGCGATTTTTTTACAGGGGTTGGATGGTGTTATGGAATATCATTTTGGAGTATATTGATGCTGACTACTTTATACTAAACTAAAGCCTCGCTTTTGCGGCGCGCATAAACTTACTGGCAAATACAAAGTCGTTTAATTCCTTGTTATCGGTATGCGCAATTTCGTGGTTGCTGCCTTCCCACCATTTTTTACCCTGGTGTAAAAATATAATATGCTCGCCTATGCCCATTACGGAGTTCATATCGTGCGTAACAATAACGGTGGTTATCTGGTATTCTTCGGTTAGCTCGTTTATAAGTTCATCTATCAGTATAGATGTTTTTGGGTCGAGGCCCGAGTTTGGCTCATCAACAAATAAATACTTGGGCTGCATGCTTATGGCGCGCGCTATGCCTACCCGCTTTTTCATCCCGCCCGATAGTTCGGCCGGGTATAATTTGTTTTTGCCTTCGAGGTTTACCCTTTTCAAACAAAAATTGGCGCGTTCAAGCTTTTCCTCTTTGCTTTGGGTAGTAAACAAATTCAGCGGGAACATGATGTTTTCTTCAACCGTCATAGAATCAAACAGTGCCGAGTTTTGAAAAAGCATGCCAATGTTCGTGCGGATAGGCACGCGTTGCTCAAAACTCATATCGGTAAAATTCTCGCCATCAAACAACACATCGCCTTTGGTAGGTTCATGCAGGCCGACAATACATTTCAATAAAGTAGTTTTCCCCGAGCCGGAGCCGCCTATGATCAGGTTGTTTTTTCCGGGTTTAAACTTAGCGCTTATGCCCTTCAATACCTCGTTCTCGCCAAAGGTTTTATGTATGTCCTTTATCTCTATCACAGCATTACACGGGTTATAATCAAATCGGCAAATAAAACCATCACACAACTATATACTACACCTTTGGTAGCCGACTGCCCAACTTCTAAAGCGCCGCCCGAAGTATAAAAGCCCTGGTAGGCACAAATAGAAGCGATGATAAAGCCAAAAACAACGGCCTTAACTAACGCAACCCTAACAGTTAAGCCATTAAAGCCATCAAGTACGCCAACAAGGTAATCAGCCGGAGATACATCACCTGACAGAACGCAGGCTATCCAGCCACCTGCTATACCTAAAGTTATCGATACGATAACCAGTAGCGGTACCATGGTCATGCCGGCAATAATTTTGGGTGATATTAAATAACCGGGGGCGTTTACACCCATAATTTCAAGCGCGTCAATTTGCTCGGTAACCCGCATGGTGCCTATTTGCGAGGCAATGCTTGAGCCAACACGCCCGGCCAATACCAGTGATGATATGGTAGGGCTAAACTCCAGTATAGTTGAATCGCGCGCTATGCTGCCTGCGATACTGCGCGGTACCAGCGGGCTTGATAGCTGGAAAGCCACCTGTATGGTTGTAGCCGCGCCAATAAATACCGATATGATAGAAATAATACCCAGCGAGCCAACGCCCACTGAAACCATTTCGCGCATCACTTCGGCCCAGTAAACACTGAATTTTTCGGGCCGCCTGAAACTTAAACGCAGTAAGAGTATATATTTTCCTAAGCTGTGAAACATCGATGTATTAAAATTCGGTTAAAAATAGTGTTTTTAATCATAAGCTTGATAGCTTAGTATCATCATTTGCAACAAAAATTGCTTTATTATGCATCAAAACAGCATACAAAATACGGATGCTATCAATGAACGCTTATTTGAACACGCTTTAAAGCAAAATGTTGAAGTAATTATTCAAATTCACACAAAACATATAATATCAAAGTATTAAGTGGGCTATATCATAAGTGTTTTGCCATACCAACTTTACAACATTCCAACCTAACAACGTTTCAATATGTATTTACCGCCATTATACCGCACTTTACCGAATTTTTAAACCGCTTTGCCAAAACCTGCATAAAAGCACGCACAACGAATATTACATTTGTTGTGTTATAACAGCAGTACTAAAAAAACTAAATGAAAAACGCCCTCATCACCGCAGCAACCAAAGGCATAGGCCGGGCAGTAAGCATGGCTTTAGCTAACGAAGGTATTAACCTGGCCATTTGCGCCCGTAGTGAAAAGGATCTCGCGGCCTTTAAAGCCGAACTATCAGCCATCAATCCCCAAATAAAAATTGTTACCGTAGCAACAGATGTAAGCTTAAAAGCCGAAGTGCTGCATTTTGCCGAAACTGCCGAAACACAACTCGGCGCCATCAGCATTATTGTAAACAATGCGGGCATATATGAGCCTACCAGTATACTGGATGATGGTGAGGAGACTTTCCAGAAAAGCATAAACACCAACCTGCAGCCGGCCTACCTGCTGTACCGCTATTTTGGCAAAAAAATGATAGCCGCAGGCGAGGGGCATATCTTCAATATTTGCTCTGTAGCGGCGCTTACACCCATAGCCGAAGCAGGCAGTTATAGTGTAACAAAATTTGCGCTATTAGGTCTAACTAAGGTAATGAGGCTGGAGATGCAGCAGCACGGCGTTAAGGTAACCGCCATCATACCCGGATCAACTTTAACCAGCTCGTGGGATGGTATGAAGGTGGAAAAAGATACCATGGTTTTGCCCGAAGACATTGCATCAGCAATTATAAATATATACAAAATGAGCCCGGGGGCCAATGTGGATGAAATAATCATCAAACCCGCCGGAGGACAAATTTAAACTCTTATTAAAAAATAAAATGGAAAAGAAACTATATCGCGACGATCAGCATAAAACAATAGGTGGCGTATGTGCCGGCCTTGCTGAGTATTTTGACATGGACGTTACAGTAGTACGCCTGTTGTTTGTTTTTACCGCCCTGTTTATGGGGGTGGGCTTTATACCCTACATTATTATGTGGATAGTATTGCCAAAAAAAGGCTATGGCTTTATAAATTATAACAGCCCATATGTCGACTATACAGTTCCGCCTACGCCACCGCCACCAGCGGCAGGGTACAATAACCCCGGGGTTGATTATACCATGCCGCCAACACCACCGCCAATACCGCCAATGGGCTCTGCTAATCCTTTTTCGAATATGGCCCCACCGCGCAAAAAGTCAAACGGGGGCTTAATATTTGGTGTGATTTTGATCATATTAGGGTCGATATTTTTGTTAGACCAGTTTGATTTCTTCGATTTTGACTTTGAATTGCTGTGGCCGCTGGCATTAGTTGGCGTTGGTGCATCACTTATAATTGCCGGCCAGCAAAAAAAGGCCTGGCATGAGCCAAACTGGCCCCAGGCTGAAGTAAAGCCAGAGGCTGAAACTAAAGATAATTCATTAAACGATAACCCTCCAACAGTATAATCATGAAAAACGATAAACTAATTCCGGGCTTGATCCTGGTACTCATAGGCGGCGTTATCCTGCTCGACAATTTTGGATATATTGATTTTCACTGGGGCAATATCTGGCACTTATGGCCTATATTCCTTATCGTAGGCGGTGTTAACCTGGTGTTCGCCAATAATAAAACACCGCTGGCTACTGCAATAAAAATAGGTGTAATTGTATTGGGCTTTGGTTTGCTGTTGTTTGGCAATTTTGGCGACAGGTTTAATTTTCCAGTATATTATTGGAATTGGCACCATCATGACCGTGATCATAATAACAACGACAAAGATGATGACGACGACGATGATGATGACGATACCACTGCTACTACCAGCAGCAAAGGCATAGTAAAAATTTCAGGTAGCAGTACCTTTAACCAGCCTTATACTGCCGATGCAAAAATTGCCCAGCTAAATATCAGCGGAGGTGGCACAAAATATATCCTGAACGATACAACCAACCAGTTATTTAAGGCCGATACCAAAGAGCATTTTGGCAAATATGAGTTTACGCATAGCAATAATGGCTCAACCTATGTGCTTAACTTTGATATGAAGGACAAAAAGAACGGTCATTTTAACTGGGATACCGGCGATGATAAATCAAACTCGGTTACCTTTCAGCTAAATGCAAACCCCGTTTGGGATATAAATGTTGAAACTGGCGCTACTTCGCTTGACTTTGATCTTGCAAAATTCAAGATCAGGTCGCTTAAACTTAACGGCGGGGTTGCATCTTTAAAAGTAAAACTGGGGCGCCCGCTTGATAATACCAATGTAGAAGTTTCAACAGGTGTGGCCAGTGTCGAGATCAATATACCTGAAGGCGCTGCATGCAGGATCAATACCGATTCCGGTTTATCATCAACCAACTTTGATGGTTTTACCAAAACAAGCGATGGTAATTATGAAACCCCCGGTTTCGCAGCATCGCCCAATAAAATGTATATCAACATCAGCGGCGGCCTGTCTGATTTTACCGTGAACAGGTATTAAGCTGTTGAAAGCTTGGAACTTTTTAAGGTTGGGATGTTATTGATCGGAACATTCCAACCTTTAAATTTTTTAACAAAAAGGAACATTCCAACATTATAACTTTACAACGTTCCAACATTTAGATTAAAAACATGGAACATTCCAACCTTTCAACTTTACAACATTCCAACAAAAATACCTACCTGCTGGTTATAAACGGCAAACCCGAAGGGCCTTACAGTCTTGAAGAGTTAAAGCAGCGAAAAATAAAACCTGCAGATTTTGTAAGGTCAGCCACCATGGATGATTACAAGGAAGCACATGAAGTTGCCGAACTTCGTGAGCTTTTTGGCTTTGATAAATATCACCTCATCCCCCAGTATTTTGCAGGCTTTGATCAGCGCTGGCTGGCTTCGGCGCTCGATTGGTTTATGATATCATGCTTTTTTATCTTTTTCCTGTTCATCAGCTTGATCATCGTACACGACAAAGCCAGCCAGGTAATAATGGCCTTTAGCCTGCTTATTATAATACCCTTAGCTAAACTTATCTATCACATCGTTATGGAAAGCTCGGCCAAACAGGCAACCTACGGAAAGCAGATCCTGAAAATAAAAGTTTGCGATATGCAGGGCGAACGGATAGATTTCGGCAGGGCCGCAGGCAGGAACCTGGCTAAAATATTATCGGTGATGACATTTTTTGTCGGCTACCTGCTTAGCTTTTTTAATGCAAAGCAACAATGCTTGCATGATATGGTGGCGGGCACATTGGTAATTAAGGATAGGTTGATTTGAAGGAAGTATTTTAACCAATTCATTTACTTTTTAGGCTGCCCAAACTTACATATTGCGCTTGCCCATTTGCTTCCTGTTGAAGCATGCCATAAATCATGGTTTTATATTCATCGGTCAGCTCTAAATCCAAGTGGTGTTGATGCACCAAATCTTCATATTCAGCAATAGGAATAATTACGGCTGTTAAAAGCTTTTATAAAAGCATTTAAGGTTCCTTTCGAAGAAGGGAAATCGCCATACGACCCTGAATTTGTCAAAATGATACAGCAGGGTGATGATGATCTCAAGGATGGAAAAGGTATAAAGGTTGATATTGACGATTTATGGAAGTAACATTTACACCAAAAGCCTAATTTGTTTACAAGGCATAAATTTGTATATTAGCTTATATGAAAGCAATTAGCGTATCTGCAATACCGGCGTATAAATTAAAAGTAACATTTGATGATGGTATCTCTGGAATAATTGATCTGCATCAGTTTGTTGAAAAAGGTATTTTTTCAGTTTTGAAAGATGAGCGGCTTTTTAATAAGGTGTACACAACAGGTTATTCTATAGCATGGACTGAAGATTTAGAGATAGATGCATTATATATTTATGCAGAAATAGTGAATAAAAAGCCCGAAGATTTACTTTCCGCCAATCTTCATTATGCCTCAAATTAGTTTCTTTCTGGGAATTATTATCAGGATGTTCTACCGCGATCACAACCCTCCGCACTTTCATGCTGTTTATGCTGAGTATGAAGGATTGGTGGATATTAATAAATTAGAATTAATAGGAGGTAGTTTACCACCAAGGGTTTTGGGATTAGTGATTGAATGGACTGCATTACATCAAAAAGAATTACTGGATAATTGGGAAAGGGCAAGAAATCAACAAACGTTGATAGCTGTAGAGCCATTGGTATAATCATCAGTAATAAATTAATCCTTATTTTTGCACCATAAATATCCCGCATGAATACTGATGCCGTAAAATTGCTGCAAGGCCGTTATTGTAATTCGCTAACCGAATATTCGCGTTTTGTAACCCGCGAGGTTGCCATTGGCGATGTGCCTATGGGCGGTAATAACCCTATCCGCATCCAAAGCATGACCACTACCGATACCATGGATACCATTGGTACGGTAGAGCAGTCCATCCGTATGATAGAGGCCGGTTGTGAGTATGTGCGCATCACTGCGCCGAGCATAAAGGAAGCGCAGAATCTTGCAGAGATAAAAAAGCAATTACGCCAAAGGGGCTATACCGCCCCGCTGGTGGCCGATATACACTTTACACCCAATGCCGCCGAAGTTGCCGCACGTATAGTGGAGAAAGTCCGCGTAAACCCCGGCAATTATGCCGATAAAAAGAAATTCGACCAGATTGACTATACCGATGCCCAATACCATGGCGAACTGGAACGCATTTACCAAAAGTTTGCGCCGCTGGTAAAAATTTGCAAGGAGTATGGCACCGCCATGCGCATAGGCACCAACCACGGTTCGCTATCCGACAGGATCATGAGCCGTTATGGTGATACCCCGCAGGGTATGGTTGAATCGGCTATGGAGTTTATGCGGATGTGCGAAACGCTGAATTATTATAACCTGGTCATCAGCATGAAATCAAGCAACCCGCAGGTAATGGTGCAGGCCTACCGTTTGCTGGTGGAAACCATGGTTGCCGAAGGTATGAACTACCCGCTGCACCTGGGCGTAACCGAAGCGGGCGATGGTGAAGATGGCCGCATAAAATCTGCCGTAGGCATAGGTGCTTTGTTGGAGGATGGCCTGGGCGATACCGTGCGTGTTTCCCTAACCGAAGAACCCGAAGCCGAAGCCCCGGTAGCCATTGCGCTGGTAGAACGTTATGTAAAAAGACAGTCGGAAAGTCCGAAAGTCGGAAAGTCCGAAAGTGAAGTTAAAGTCTCCCCTACCGGGGGAGATTTAGAGGGGGCTCACAACCCTTATTCCTACAAAAAACGCGAAACCTATGAGGCTAATGCTTTCATTGGCGGCCACATGGTGCCAAGGGTGGTGATCGATCTGTCGAAAAGTAATTTAAAAGATGCCTCCATACTAAATGATGCGGGCTATCTGTACTCGCCCTTGCTTGATAAATATAACATGGCCGAGCAATCTGTTGATTTTGTTTACCTGGCTGATGAATTGCCCTCATTCAATTTCCCGGCGAATTTGAAGCAACTGTATAATTACAATACCTGGCAAAAGCTGTCAAATAAAACCAATTGCCACCCGGTATTTACGCTAAAAGAATATGCAGCCGAAGTTGACCGTTCATCAGCATTAAATTTAGTACGTCTAAAAGCTTCCGACCTGAACACCGAAGAATTTTCGCTATTACCTTTAAACAGGTCGCTGGTATTTGTATTGGAAACAGATGCCTTGCATGGCATGGCCGATCAGCGTTCCTTCTTCTTCAAAATGGAAGAGTTAGGCATAGATGTGCCCGTGATCATAAAGCGTGATTATTCTTTTGGGTCAGAAAGTCCGCAAGTCGGAAAGTCCGCAAGTGAAGTTAAAGTCTCCCCTACCGGGGGAGATTTAGAGGGGGCTACTCAGGACTTACAATTAAAAGCCGCTACCGATCTCGGCGCCTTGTTAGTTGATGGTTTTGGCGATGGTATATGGATCGATGCCCCGCAGGTGCCTGCCAATGTAATTACCTCAACAGCGTTTGGTATTTTACAGGCCACCCGCTCGCGCATATCAAAAACCGAATACATATCCTGCCCCAGCTGTGGCCGTACACTATTCGACCTGATGGAAACCACGCAAATGATCCGCAGCCGTACCAGTCACCTTAAAGGATTAAAAATTGGCATAATGGGCTGCATAGTAAACGGCCCCGGCGAAATGGCCGATGCGGATTATGGTTATGTGGGCTCGGGCCCCGGCAAAGTAACGCTGTATAGGGGTAAGGAAGCTGTCAAGAAAAATATAACTTCGGTAAATGCGCTCGATGAGCTGATAGGCATCATCCGCGAAGATGGGAATTGGATAGAGATCGAATAAAATGCCACTATGGCTGCATTGCTGCCGCGAGTTTAGCGTAGCGTAACTCGTGGTGCGGCATGGTTTAAGCTTCCAGCTTAATTAAGTGAACGAATTCAATTCAACGGCTCAAACGCTGTAAACAAGTTCCCCGCTTCAGCCAGACTTCCTACCGGCACGTAATCGCAAACTTCGGCATATTCGCCCCACATTTGCAGTACCGCCGGGTTTTTATGCGCGTTTTGTATCGCTTCTTCACTCAGCCATTCAAAAACTTCAACAATGGTGCCATCTGCCGCTTCCATAATAATGGATTTCCTGTCGGTTACCAAACCCTGCTGTTTTAACCTTGGTAAATGTGTTTTCATCAATTCTTTTAGCGCCGCTGCCTTATTTTCTTTAGGCTTATAACAGGCCATAACTATCTTACCCATAGTAACGTATAAATAATTTATAATATATAAATGTAACCAATTAGGGTTAATATAATCAAGTAATTATTAATAACTTAAGGGTTATACAAAGCAAATTATAATCATAAATTTATTTATTATTGCAATTTGCTACATACCACTTAATTTAATGGCTGATCATATATTCACGGTGTTTTTCTACTGTGCTAAATCCTTCTTTAAAAAGTATGTTCAGCTATTATTATTTTTAGCCCCGTTAACTTCATATGCACAAATTTCGGATGTAAAGTTCAGGCATATCAGCGATGAACAGGGAGTTTCAAACAGTACTATAAACTGTATCTTTCAGGATAGCCGCGGGTTTATGTGGTTTGGTACCAATGATGGCCTAAACCGCTACGATGGTTCAAAGGTAACCGTTTACAAAAACGACCCCAACAACAAAACCAGCATCAGCGATAATTGCATAACCAATATTTATGAAGATGCCGATCATCAGCTTTGGATAGGCACTACCTATACATTAAACAGGTTTAACCCGGTTACCAATGCCTTTACGCAATATAAACTGGGTAATACCTACAGCAATGGCCTATCCACCGATTTTATAACTGCTATATGTGGGTATGATAAGGATAATATCTGGGTAGGCACTATGGGCGGTGGCCTCGATCTGCTTAATATACATACCCGCCACGTAACGCATTTTAGGCATCCCAAAAATGGCATTGGCCTAACCAGCGATTTGATATGCTGTCTTTTTAAAGACAGCCGTAATAACCTGTGGATAGGTACCCAGTCCGGCATGAGCATTTTAAGGTCGGGCAGATCAACAATTGAAAATTACAATATTGCCGGTTTATCTAACGGTTACTATAATGTAGTGTCGATTACCGAGGACCACGATAAAAATATATGGATAGCCCGGGGCCCCTTAGGTGTAGGCCGATTTAATCCATCGGACAATAAGATCAGGTATTTTACGCATGACGATAAAGACCCCGGCAGCCTCTCGGGCGATTTTATCTTGCAGATTCACACTGATAAACAGGGCAATATATGGGTAGGTACCCTTAACCAGGGGCTAAACCTTTTTAATCCCAAAAACAACTCATTTTACAGGTATTATCCTAAGCCTGAAAGTGCCGGGAGCTTATCCAACATGTCAGTTTCGTCTATATATGATGATAATCAGGGTAATATATGGATCGGAACATATCACGGTGGTATAAACCTGTACATTGCCCAATCTGATAAATTTAAAACATACAGGCAAGGCATTGACGCAACAACCCTGAGTTATAACGATGTAAAAAGCTTTTTTGAAGATGGCAAAGGCAAGCTATGGGTAGGCACCGATGGCGGCGGGCTAAATTTGTTCGACCGTAAAACAAATACCTTCCATCATTATAAAAATATACCTAACGACCCTACAAGCTTATCATCAGATGCGGTGCATGCTGTAGCCGAAGATGCATCGGGCAATTTATGGGTAGGTACCTGGGCAGGCTGTCTCAATATGATGGATACCAAAACAGGAAAGTTTATCCGGTACAGGAAAAATTATGGGAATAAGTATTCTCCTACCTCTGATTTTATCACCTGCATGTACCTGGATAGCAGAGGCAATTTTTGGATAGGTACCGCTTTTGGCGGCCTTGATCTAATGGACTCCAAAACACATAAGTTTACGCCTGTAACCAAAGACCCGGATGGTAAAACCAGTTTTTTGGGCGATGATGTTATTTCGATAAATGAAGATAAAGATAATAACGTATGGTTTGGAACAGATAATGAAGGGTTGAACCGGTATAATTTAAACACCCACCGTTTTTCACATTATTTTAATCATGGTGAAAAGAAACCCACTTTGGGAGCTATTTTTACTGATAGCGAGGGCCGTGTTTGGGTTGGGCAAATAGGCTTATACCTGTATGATAAACAACATGATGATTTTAAACTATTTACCGAGAAGGCTGGTTTAAGTACCGCCTCAATTAAAGGCATTACCGAGGGCAATAAGCATAATCTTTGGATCTCAACCAATACCGGGATTACCAGGTTTAACCCGGCCACAGGCAAATTTAAGCTGTTTAATACCTATGATGGCTTACAGGGTATGGAATTTGAATCGAACTCCGTATTTAAAGCACGCGACGGCGAACTGTTTTTTGGGGGCGAAAGGGGCTTCAACAGCTTTTATCCCGATGAAATTAAAACAAACACATTTATACCCCCGGTTTATATCACCGATTTCCAGGTATTTAATAAACCCATAATGCCGGGTGGGAAAGATTCGTTATTAAAAACCGACATCAGCTACACGAAGAAAATAGTGCTTAATTATCAGCAGTCATCCATCTCCTTTACTTTTATCGCGCTGAATTATATTGTAAACCGCAATAACCAGTACCAGTATAAGCTACAAGGCCTGGATAAAGAATGGGTGAAAGCCGGTATGGAGCGCAAGGCAAGCTATACCAACCTCGACCCCGGTACTTATACTTTCCGTGTCAGGGCTTCAAATAACGATGATGTATGGAATAATAAAGGTGCGTCAATTACCATCGTGATCACACCTCCTTTTTGGCTTACCTGGTGGTTCAGGGTACTTGTGCTCATAGTTATAATAATGATTGTTTACAGCATTTACTATTACCGGCTCAGGACGATTAAAAAGCAAAAAGCAAAGCTGGAAGTACAGGTAGAAACACGTACCCGCGAAGTGGTGCTGAAGGCGGGTGAACTGCAAATAAAATCTGAGGAATTGCAGGCAGCCAACGAAGAGCTGTTATCGCAATCAGAAGAATTACAGGTGCAATCAGAGCATTTGCAGCAGCTTAACAACCAACTGGTAAAACAAAAGGAGCAGGAACAGCAAACGCGCGAAGAAGCTGAAAAAGCCAATCAGGCCAAAAGCATATTCCTGGCCACCATGAGCCACGAGATCCGCACCCCTATGAACGGGGTAATAGGCATGGCGTCGCTGCTATCAGAAACCAGGCTGGATCACGAGCAACGGGAATATACCGATACCATTATCAATTGCGGCGAAAGTTTACTAAGTGTAATCAATGATATCCTCGATTTTTCAAAGATCGAATCGGGTAGAATGGAGGTAGAGCATGAAGATTTCGACCTCAGGCATACTGTTGAAGAGGTGATGGATATTTTTGCCGCGCAGGCAGCCCGGCAAAAAATAGACCTCATGTACCACATTGATGAAGATGTGCCCGTATACATTACGGGTGATAGCCTGCGTATAAAACAGGTGCTAATCAACCTGGTAAACAACGCCATAAAATTCACATTAAAAGGCGAAGTATTTATAAAAGTGTACCTGGTAAACCATTTACCCGGTGGCGAAATAGAAATAGGCTGCAGCATAAAAGATACAGGCATTGGTATCCCCGAGGAAAAAATATCCAGGTTGTTTATGGCATTCTCGCAGGTCGACTCGTCCACCACCCGCAAATATGGTGGCACAGGTTTGGGCCTTGCCATTTGCGAGCGGCTGGTAAATTTAATGGGTGGCCAGCTTCATGCACAAAGCAAGTTTGGCCAGGGCTCGGTATTTAGTTTTTCCTTCAAAACCATCAAAAGTAAAAACCCGGTTATCACAACTGCCGTATGCGACCTTAGCAGCCTTAAAGGCCTGCGGGTACTTATTGTGGATGATAATCAAACTAATCTCACTATACTTAAAACACAACTGGCACATTGGCAGCTCGACCCGGTTACGGCCTCATCGGCAATGGAAGCATTAGAAATGCTTGCAGCCGACAAAAGCTTTAAGTTATTGATAACCGATATGGAAATGCCGCTGATGGATGGTGTCGGCCTGGCAAAAGAGGTAAAAGCCAAATATGCTAAGCTGCCTATTGTTATGCTAAGCTCGATAGGGGATGAAACCAAAGGCAAATTCCCCGGGTTGTTTTCATCCATATTGGTAAAACCTGTCAAGCTGCATCATTTATGCCTAAGTATACAAAAACCTTTTAACAAACAAGGCACCGTACAAATTGAAGAGCCGGTAAAAAGCATATTTTCAACAGGTTTTGCACTGGAACACCCTTTACATATTTTGGTTGCCGAAGATAATTCGATCAACCAAAAACTGATTGAGCGCGTTTTAAGCAAGTTAGGTTACCAGCCGGATATCGTAGCAAATGGAGTAGAAGTAATGGAAAAATTGAAGCACAAAGCCTACGATATTATCTTAATGGATATCCAGATGCCGCAAATGGATGGGCTTGAAGCAACCGGCCATATCCGCAAATTACCCGGCAAGCAGCCGCATATTGTAGCCATGACAGCCAATGCCATGCCCGAAGACAGGGAAATTTGTATGCAGGCCGGTATGGACGATTATATGGCAAAACCCATGAAATTGGATGAACTGGTAAATATCCTCAAAAAATAACCCTTACTCAGTAGTAACCACTAAACTGTAAAAAATATCCGCCGTTTTTTAAAACTCTGAAAGCATTATTTGGTTAGATTATTAATAAAAACTTACCGATAATATCATGGCAAAAAGTGTATCTGATCAACTGGTTGAAATGCTGGTAAACGCAGGCATTAAAAGAATATACGCCGTTACCGGCGACAGCCTTAACGAGGTGAATGATGCCGTAAGGCGCGAAGGCAGCATCCAATGGATACATGTACGCCACGAGGAGGCCGGCGCCTATGCTGCCGGCGCCGAAGCGCAGTTAAACGGTATTGCCTGTTGTGCTGGCAGCAGTGGCCCCGGCCATGTGCATTTAATAAATGGTTTGTATGATGCCCACCGCTCCGGCGCTTCGGTTATTGCCATAGCATCAACCGTTCCCAGTTTTGAGTTTGGCACCGATTATTTCCAGGAAACAAATACCATAAAGTTGTTTGACGATTGCAGCTATTACAACCAGATAGCCACCACGCCAAAACAATTGCCGCGCATGTTGCAATCGGCTATACAAACTGCCCTGCACCGCAAAGGCGTAGCAGTAATAGGTTTGCCGGGCGATCTTACCAAAATGGATGCCGCGGAAATTGAAACATCAACCCAAAATTACAATCCTGTAGCCTTGATCAGGCCCACAGATGATGACCTGCAAAAGCTGGCCGGACTGATAGATCAGCATAAAAAAATAACCATTTTTTGCGGCATAGGCGCCGCCGGTGCGCATGACGAGGTGGTTGAGCTATCACAGAAGATCCATGCTACCGTAGGTTATTCCTTCCGTGCTAAAATGGAAATTCAATACGATAACCCCAACGAGATAGGCATGACAGGATTATTAGGCCTGCCTGCTGCCTTCCATAGCATGCACGAAAGCGACCTGTTGATATTGCTTGGTACCGATTTTCCATACACACCGTTTATGCCAACGGATTGTAAAATAGTGCAGGTTGATATAAAACCTGAACGTATTGGCCGACGGGCAAAGGTTGATGTTGGTTTATGCGGATCGGTAAAGGATACCGTAACGGCACTGCTACCGCTCATCAAACAAAAAACGGACGACAGCTTCCTGAAAGCACAGTTAAAGATTTATGCCGGTGTTAAAGATAAAATGCAAACCTACGTGGATGATAACGGTGAAAAAGACCTGATACACCCCGAATTTGTTGCCAGCACGCTGGATAAACTGGCCGCTGATGATACCATTTTCACAGTAGATACGGGCATGTCATGCGTTTGGGGATCGCGCTATATTAATGCTACTGGCAAACGTAAAATGCTGGGCTCATTCAATCACGGTTCCATGGCTAATGCTATGCCCCAGGCCATTGGCGCGGCACTGGCCTGCCCCGGCAGGCAGGTAATAGCCCTTTGCGGTGATGGTGGCCTATCCATGCTGTTAGGCGATCTGGCAACCATCAGTCAATACAAATTACCCGTGAAAATTATCGTTTTCAACAACCGCTCATTAGGTATGGTAAAACTTGAAATGGAAGTTGCAGGCCTGCCCGACTGGCAAACGGATATGCACAACCCCGACTTTGCAATGGTTGCACAAGCCATGGGCATAAAAGGTATAACCGTTAATGAACCTGGCGATGTAAAACAAGCCCTGCGCGAAGCCCTGTCATACAAAGGCGCTGCCTTGGTAAACATCATGACCGACCCCAACGCCCTTGCCATGCCGCCAAAAATAGAGTTTGAACAGGTGAAAGGTATGGCCATATCCATGACGAAACTCATGCTCAATGGCCGTATGGATGAAGTGCTGGATACCGTTAAATCAAATTACAAGCATTTGAAGGATGTGATATGAGGCTAAAATCCTTAGCTGGTAAATGCTTATAAATTCGTACAATAAATTATACCCGATAACTAACATCTTAAACAAATCGTATAATTAATAGCTAAAATGTATAACTTTGGTTAAATGAACGAGTTGAAAGCACATATCGGCCAGATAAACCAATTATGTAATGCACATAATGTTATATCGCTTTTTGCTTTTGGCTCCGCCGTAACAGATAGCTTAAAGCCCAATAGCGATATTGATCTGATAGTTGATATCGATAGCAAAGACCCTATAAATTATTCAGATAATTACTTTGCTATAAAGTTTAAATTGGAAACTATTTTTAACAGGCAGGTGGATCTTTTAGAGACAAAATCTGTGAAAAATCCGTTCCTGAAAAAGCAAATTGAAGATACTAAGGTACTCATTTATGGAAGATGAGATTAAGGCATGGCTTTCCGATATAAAACAGGCAATTATTGAGATTAATGAGTTTCTTCCCGATAAGAAAAACTTTTACAATTTTCAAAAAGACCTTAAAACAAAAAGGGCGATTGAAAGAAATGTAGAAATTATCGGCGAGGCGGCAAATCGAATATTAAAGCAGCAACCAGATATAAAAATAACAGATGTTAAAAAAATTATTGATACGCGGAATAGAATAATACATGGTTATGATAGTGTATCAGATGATATTATCTGGGCAATTGTTGTTAAATATTTACCCACGTTAGCCCAAGAGGTAAATGATCATTTAAGATAATTCTTTTATAACACCGTAACAGCGGTTATCCGCTAACTCAAAAACTCCTTCCACCAGCCCGAATTATACGCTCCTTTCACCTCAGTCGGTTCACCCGGCTTAGGTATAAACAGTTCAATGTTTTTAGTTTTGCCATATTCCACCAGCCTTTCAACAGGCTCAAACCAGGCATGGGGTGCAAGGCTAAATGTGCCCCAGTGTATAGGCATCATTAGCTTGCCTTTTAAGGCGATGTGGGCATTGCTTGCGTTATCAGGCCCCATGTGTATGTCGGGCCAGTAGGTGCCATAGGCGCCTATCTCAAGCATGGTGAGGTCAAATGGGCCGTAAGTATCGCCAATATCCGCAAAGCCGGGGAACCAGCCCGAATCGGCCCCAAAAAAGATGTTATGCTTAGTTCCCTTTATCACAAACGACGACCATAGCGTTTCGTTACGGTTGATAATGCCCCGGCCCGAAAAATGCCGCGCGGGTGTGGCAGTAAGCACACAATCATGCCCTATCATCACGCTGTCGCCCCAATCCATTTGGGTGATAAAATTTTCAATTATGCCCCAGCCTTTCAAATAAGTAGCTACGCCTAACGAGCAGAAAAAGGGAATGCTTTTACCCGCAAAATATTTTATGGTTTCTTTATCAAGATGATCGTAATGATCGTGCGATATGATCACCGCGTCGAGCGGGGGCAGGTCATCAAGTGAAACAGGTGGTTCAAAAAAGCGTTTAGGCCCCATAAACGATAAGAAAGAAGCCCTTTCGCCCCAAACAGGGTCGGTAAGTATGCGTTTGCCATCAATCTCTATCAATAAGCTCGAATGCCCAACCCAGGTGATCCTTAAACCGCTTTCAGGCGGTGTTTTGTAAATGGCAACATCGGTTTTAAAAGGCCCTAATTGCTTTTTGGGCGTATTTTCGGCTTTATTATTAATGTATTCCTTCAATATCGGGATCATTTTACCAAAACCGGCCTCGTCTGTTGGTATTGGATTTTGAAATTTTCTTCCCTTTTTAACCGATCCTTTTAAACTCATAAACAATTATACGGTACGTTACGCGTAATCTGACAGCGCAAACGGTAATTTTTCTTTACAGATGGATAATTTTACTTTTTAACTTTAAAAAACGCTATTGCAAG
>Ga0302303_10000962_pt1 | contig 20314 bp, 16 predicted proteins | sample III_Palsa_E2_1_FD_194542 | JGI IMG/M metagenome (GOLD analysis project Ga0302303, IMG submission 194542) | Peat permafrost microbial communities from Stordalen Mire near Abisko, Sweden - III_Palsa_E2_1 | ecosystem: Environmental > Terrestrial > Soil > Palsa > Peat permafrost | place: Sweden...
CTTTCAATTGTTTTTCAGTTGAGAAGATCAGGGCATCAGCAGCGTTCAGTTTTTCAACTTCTTCTTTAGCAGCTTTATCGGCATCAGCGTTAGCTTCAGCTTCATCTTTCATACGTTTGATCTCAGCGTCAGTTAAACCTGATGATGCTTCGATACGGATGTTTTGCTCTTTACCGGTTGCTTTATCTTTAGCGGCAACGTGTAATATACCATTCGCGTCAATATCAAATGTTACTTCGATTTGAGGCACACCACGAGGTGCTGGTGGAATACCATCCAGGTGGAAACGGCCGATTGTACGGTTACCCGCAGCCATTGGGCGCTCACCTTGTAATATGTGGATCTCTACTGACGGCTGGCTATCAGACGCGGTTGAGAATGTTTCAGATTTTTTAGTTGGAATGGTTGTGTTTGATTCAATCAATTTAGTCATTACACCACCCATAGTTTCAATACCTAATGAAAGCGGGGTAACATCTAACAATAACACATCCTTAACTTCGCCGGTTAATACACCACCTTGAATAGCAGCACCAATAGCTACAACTTCATCAGGGTTTACACCTTTTGACGGTGCTTTACCGAAGAATTTTTCAACTGCTTCCTGTATCGCAGGGATACGGGTTGAACCACCTACCAAAATCACTTCATCAATATCAGTAATTTTTAAGCCTGCATTTTTCAATGCTGAACGGCAAGGATCAATAGTACGTTTGATTAAGCTATCAGCTAATTGCTCAAATTTTGCACGGGTTAACGTTTTAACCAAGTGTTTAGGCATACCATCAACAGCAGTAATGTATGGTAAATTGATTTCGGTTTGAGTAGTGCTTGATAACTCGATTTTAGCTTTCTCAGCAGACTCTTTTAAACGTTGCAGGCCCATTGGGTCTTTACGCAAGTCAATGCCTTCGTCGCTTTTAAATTCGTCAGCCATCCAGTCAATAATAACCTGGTCAAAGTCATCACCACCTAAGTGAGTATCACCGTCGGTTGCTTTTACTTCAAAAACGCCATCACCTAATTCCAGTACTGATACGTCATGCGTACCACCACCGCAATCAAATACAGCAATTTTCATATCCTTGTGTGCTTTGTCTAAGCCATAAGCTAAGGCAGCAGCAGTAGGTTCGTTTATAATACGACGTACTTTTAGGCCTGCAATTTCACCAGCTTCTTTAGTAGCCTGGCGTTGTGCATCGTTAAAATAAGCCGGTACGGTAATAACCGCTTCGGTAACTTCGGTACCTAAAAAGTCTTCAGCAGTTTTCTTCATTTTTTGAAGGATCATTGCTGAGATCTCTTGTGGCGTATAGTTACGGTCGCCAATTTCAACACGTGGAGTGTTGTTGTCGCCTTTAACTACTTTGTATGGTACACGAGAAGCTTCGGTGGTAACTTCGTTAAAGTTGTTACCCATAAAGCGTTTTATAGAAAATATAGTTTTTGTAGGATTGGTGATAGCCTGGCGCTTCGCCGGGTCACCCACTTTACGTTCGCCGTTGTCAACAAAAGCAACTACTGATGGTGTAGTACGCTTGCCCTCGCTGTTAGCAATAACTACGGGTTCGTTACCCTCCATTACAGCCACACATGAGTTTGTTGTCCCTAAGTCGATTCCAATAATTTTAGCCATTATATTGTTTTTTCTTGATTGATATTTTGTTTACTGATAGTATTTAACAAGGGTTGTGCCAATATTTGTTTGGCAGAGAAAAGAATTGGAGGATAGATGTTAATAGATAAAATCCGTCAGAATGGGAGAAATTGACGGTGACAGGTTGGCAGAAATTGGACAGGAATGCCTGTAAACAAAAAAGCTGTTTGTGGTGACACAAACAGCGGTAATAAAATCTTTATAGCAATATTATTTAGTAATTATTGTTCTCAGCCGGCTTAAACCTTGCGATAGTCTTTCTACCTAAATCATACGTTATCCTAAACACTTCCTGGTTATCATTAAAGTGATTGGGAGAAGCATGGAAACTGGCTATAAATGACCCCTTAATACGCTTGGCCCTGAATGGCGTATAAATTACATCCAAACGGTTGTAAAAAGGTTTTTCATAAAAGGAATCGCCGTAATAAATAATGCTGCCCTGGCCTGCGTATACTTCATCCCTAAAAGCAAGGCGGCGATTTAGCTCAGCATAAGCGGTAAACACAAATCCATTACGTGTTTGCCAACCGGTTGTACCACGTTCCCTAAGGAATGATGTAAGGTTACCCGCCTCAAATGCTAATGAATCTAATCCGCTTCTTTTGGTAAAATCCAATCCGGCTCTTAATTCAAGTGCCCCGTTATCATAAATATGGTCTGTTGGTTGTAATATGGCAGCCCCGGCATCATGCTCCATCATAAAGAAATCCCTTACGTAGAATATCCCATCGGGATCTGGCATATATTTACCTTCGGCACCAAACATAAATTCTTCGCGTTGGGTGTCGGTTTGGCGGCTTAGCCAGTCAATAAAGCCTATCTGCCAAAAGTTTTCTGAAGTATATCGCGTAAGCAAACCTTCAACATTTGGGCGGTAATACATTAAAGTATCATTTAACATTGCCCGTGGAAAATCGTCAATTAAACCTTCGCGCGGGAATTCACCGGCGTTGAATAACCAGCTTTGATTTTCGAAATGATAATAAGCTACCGGTACCGCGCTCAAAAAGTAGGGTTGCGCGCCAAACTCATGAATGGCGTTTGTACCTACCCTAAAGCTGTTATTACTATCGATCACCAAGCCAAGATCAACCGCTAAACGTGTGCCTGAATACGTACGGGAGCGGGGAATGAACGCTTTATATTCACGGTTATCCAAAAAACCGAGGGCATTAAAGTGCATGTCAAGACTATCCTGAGCGAAGGCGGCGGCTGAAGTTAAAAGTAAAAAGAATGCTAATAAGTAAAGTTTTTTAATCATAAAGGGTAATTATTTGTAGGGGTATTTAATTCGCGGTAAATTTAACTATTCTGCTGTTCTTGCTGCCATTAAAAGGGTCGGTACGGATAGAAAATACCAAATCGTAAGGGCCTTTTTGCTTTGGGGTGACAATTGTGAATTTGTAATGTATGCTTTGTTGCGGCTTTAACGCAATATTATTAAACGTAGTATCGGCAGTTTGAATTTTAGCATTACCTATTTCATCAAAAAAACAAGCATCTAAATATACATGATACACATTGCCCTGATTACTAAAATTGATGGCAATTGGATAAGAATTTTTAATAACGAGGTCAAAAGTGTGCTTTTGTCCCGCTGGCAGGCTCATCTTGTAATTGCCGTTGTCAACCGTTACTTTCTGATAGGTGCGTACATGATTTACCCAACCGGCATACCAGGTTCCGGCCGGTACTTTGATCGAGTCGGTGGTAACGCCCTTTAATTTATATTGCAGCACATATAAAACACGTTTGTTTTGGATACTGTCCTCCATCGGCCATATATCAAACTGGGTACCACGATAATACCTGGAATCGTATGAAAAGCCTTTTAAGGTATTGTTGTAGAAATCGTATTTAGATGGATTTTGGAAGCCTTCGTTAAAAATAACATAATTATCGCCGGCTTTTTGTTTTACCGCATAAGCCCATTGCTTAAACCCAAACTGGCTTTGCAAGCGCCCAATAGGAATCCCTGCGATCAGCGCGAAACGAACACATAAAATAATAGCGATGTTGATATAGGCGACAGGGAAGAACCATTTTGGCAGATTAGGTTTCTGCGCGAAATTGATAACGATCAATAAAATGAGCGGGGCGAAAGCAATGTAAGTCCACTGTGGTTGAACTTCGCCGCGGAATGAGGAAATCAGGAAAAATATAGGTGTGCCGATACAATTCACCATCAGGCAGCGGATGAAGGCATCGGATATTTTCGCGGTAAAGCCTTTATAAAACAGGTACCAGCCAATGATTGGCCCTGCCATTAAAATCTGACCTAATGGGTAGAGATAGGTAAATTCAGCATGATATTGCTCTGCCGAACGCTCGGATAAATGGTAGTTAAGCGACGGGAAATTGTGATGCATCTGCCACAATATATGCGGCGTGAACAGGATGCTTGCCAATACAACAATCAGCCAAAAAGATGGCCGTTTTAGCAGTTTGATATTTGATATAACGGTAAAGCCAATCAACAACACCGCGTGATATTTACTATAAAGCAGGCAGGCAACAACCAAACCTAAAATAAATGCAAGTGCCCAGGTATCCTGCTCAATATATTTTTGATAGAAGTAGTAAAATACTACCGCGAAAAAGAACAGTGGCGCATCCGGTGTGGTGGTGAAACCATACATGTGGCACATAAACATGCAGGCAATTACAATTACAAACAGTTTGGCGCTGGCATTATATTTTTTAAGGATGAGCCAAAGAATATAAAAGGACAGGGTACTTACGGTAATGGTAAGGATGCGCAACCCTAACTCGTTGTGCATGATGCTATCGCCAAAGCGGATAAACAGCGCTACCATTGGCGGGTGATCAAAATAAGCCCAATCTAAAAAACGGGAGTAAAGCCAGTAGTACGCTTCGTCGGCGTGGAGCTCAAGAGTGTAGCCCTGGATGATGTTGAGCACCGTCCACCCCAAGAGGAAATACCAGATGATCTTTTTGGATTGTAAAGAAGTATTTACGGCACTATCCGGCATTCAAATTTCTCGTTTGTTACAGGTTGTAAAGTTATAATAAAACCATGAAGCTATGAATTTAGCAAACGTATGCCTTGATGAAATATTTTACGCACCTTAGTTGAAAATTATTACCAATAATGAGAGCCATTGAAATACTAAAAAATCCTCGCCAAATAATACTTGACGAGATAAGCCATTTAAGCGTTGAACAATTAAACAAAATACCCGAAGGTTTTAACAATAACATCATGTGGAACCTTGGGCATATGATAGCCGCCCAGCAAGGCATCTGCTATATGCGTGCCGGTTTACCAGTTAGGGTTGATGAAGCATTTTTTCATGCCTACAAATCGGGAAGCAAGCCTGAAGGATTTGTTAATGCCGAGGCTGTGGAAGAAATTAAGAAAATGTTGTTCACTACCCTTGAGCAATTGGAGGCGGATTATGATAATGGCATGATTGCTAACTATAATCCAGTTGTTACCCGTTATGATATTGAATTAAGCAGCATTGATGAGGCTATTGCTTTTTTGCCTTTTCATGAAGGGTTGCATATTGGGTATATTATGATTTTGAGGAAGTTGGTGTAAGTATACCGCTATAAAAAACGTCATTGCCAGCGATAGCGTAGCAATCCCAATCTGCAAAGCAGCTTTGTAAGTCGGAGATTGCCACGTCGGTTCACTCCTCGCAATGACGGTTTATTTACTATTACTACGAATGCCCCTGAACGGTATGCGGTTCATAAGGTTCTTCTAATTTTTTAATCTCTTCATCACTTAATTTTAAAGATAGAGCCGCCACTGCATCTTCTAAATGTTTGGGTTTGCTGGCACCGATGATTGGGGAGGTAATTACCGGCTTAGTAAGCATCCACGCTAAAGCTACCTGCGCATTTGGTACACCACGCTGCTCTGCAATTTCAGTTACCCGTTTTACAATTTCCATGTCGGCATCATTGGTATATAATGATTTGCCGAACGCGTCAGTTTGAGCGCGTTTGGTATCATTACGTTCCTCGGGCTTACGTGTCAGCACCCCACGCGCCAGTGGCGACCATGGGATAACCGCGATCTTTTGATCCTCACAAAGTGGCAACATTTCGCGCTCTTCTTCACGATAGATCAGGTTATAATGTGGCTGCATGGATATAAATTTGGTCCAGCCGTTTAGTTCTGAGGTATATAATGCCTTCGCAAACTGCCAGCTGAACATAGACGACGCACCAATATATCTGGCTTTGCCGGCTTTCACTATATCATGCAACGCTTCCATGGTTTCTTCAATCGGGGTATTTGGATCCCAGCGGTGGATCTGGTATAAATCGACATAATCAGTCCCTAATCTTTTTAAGCTGGCATCAATAGCGCTCATGATATGCTTGCGTGATAGGCCTTTGTCATTTGGTCCCGGGCCCATCGGGTTGAATACTTTGGTTGCGAGTACATAATCATCACGCTTAGAAAAATCCTTTAAGGCACGACCAACAACTTCCTCGCTTGCGCCGTTGGTATACACATCAGCGGTATCAAAAAAGTTGATCCCTAATTCTAATGCCTGCTTAATAAACGGGCGACTTTCCTCTTCATTTAAAGCCCATTGCCAGCGGTCGGTAGGTGTGCCGTAGGTCATGGTGCCGAGGCATAACTTTGAGACAGTTATGCCGGTATTGCCAAATCTTGTAAATTCCATAATTATAGGTGTTTGTTTAAAAACGTATAGGCAAGGTAGAAGTTTGGGCTTTTGTTGGGAAGCGGGTAATAAAGATGTGACGATGGGGGGATTGCCTCTGGTACACAGGCAATGGATGAATTATTACAGCAACGTCATTGCGATTCGGTGGCTAACGTATGGCAATCCCCAACTTGAATAGCGGCTCTGTAAGTTGGGGATTGCCACGTCGTTTCACTCCTTGCAATGACGCTTCAAGAGGAATAATTATGCTAAATTTAAAATCCTTAAATTCGCACAAAAAAAAGCATGGACGAGTTTAATAAAGAAATAGCCGCGATAGGGGTAAAGAATGCAGCCGAGATTAATGGGGATTTGATGGACTATTTCAAGATCATCCAAAGGCCGAATGATAGTTACAAGATTGTGTGGGAGAAAAAAGCTTCAACCCATATTAAACATAAGGTTACCGCAGTGGTGAAGAAGTATTATATTCCAACGTTTTAACGATTTTTTTCGTCTTTGCAGAGCGTGGCAATACCCAACTTACAAAGCGGCTCTGCATAGCTTAGGATTACCACGTCGTTTCACTCCTCGCAATGACGATAGTTGGACAGTTTCTAAAAAATATTCAAGAAAAAAGCCCGGTTGTGTTATACAACCGGGCTTTATATTTTAGTTACCCTTTCAGGGAGTTAGAGGGCTATACGCCTAACAACAACCTTGTTGGATCTTCTAGTAATTGTTTTACTCTTACCAAAAAGCTTACTGATTCGCGGCCATCAATGATGCGGTGATCATATGATAACGCTACGTACATCATTGGGCGGATAACAACCTGACCGTTTACGGCAACCGGGCGCTCAATAATATTGTGCATACCTAAAATTGCAGATTGCGGCGAGTTGATGATCGGGGTTGATAACATCGAACCAAATACACCGCCGTTAGTGATGGTGAATGTTCCGCCTGTCATTTCTTCCAGTGATAATTTGTTATCGCGTGCTTTAGCGGCAAGTGCGGCAACTGCTTTCTCAATTCCTGCCAGGCTAAGGCTTTCCGCGTTGCGGATAACCGGAACAACCAGGCCTTTTGGTGCAGATACAGCGATAGAAATATCAGCATAATTGCTGTAAACTACTTCTTCGCCTTCAATACGTGCGCCAACAGCAGGCCATTCTTTTAATGCCTCGGTTACTGCTTTGGTGAAGAACGACATAAAGCCTAAGCCAACGCCGTTTTTCTCTTTAAACTTATCCTTGTATTTAGCGCGGATCTCCATTATTGGCGACATATCAACCTCGTTAAACGTGGTTAACATGGCAGTTTCGTTTTTAACAGATACCAGGCGTTTAGCAACTGTTTTACGTAACGACGACATTTTTTCGCGTTTCTCGGTACGTTCGCCCGGGTTTGCAACAGCAACCGGAGCGGCAACAGGTGCAGCTTTTGGAGCAGGAGCAGCAACCGGCGCGCTTTGCGCGTTCAATGCATCTCCTTTTGTTATTCTTCCGTCTACGCCATTACCATTAACGCTGGCTGGGTCGATGCCTTTTTCGGCTAATATTTTTGCAGCAGCAGGCGATGGTGTGCCCGATGCATATGTGCTTTGTTTTGATTCGCCGGCAGTGGTTAAAGCCAATTTTTCTTCTTCTTTCGCCTCTTCCTTAGCAGCTGTTTCGGCTGTTAATGCCGCTGGTGCTGATGCGGTGGCGCCACCTTCTTCAATGGTACAAACTATGGCACCAATTGGCAGTACATCGCCTTCTTTAGCTATTGTTTTTAAAGTTCCGGCTCTTTCGGCAGTAAGCTCGAAAGTAGCTTTGTCTGATTCTAATTCAGCAATTACTTCATCCATTTTTACTGCTTCGCCGTCTTTTTTTAACCACGATGCCAGTGTTACTTCGGTAATTGATTCGCCAACCGGCGGAACTTTGATCTCTAAACTCATTTTTTATTGATTGTATGTTGTGAGTTGCAAGTTGTGTGCTTAATTACAACACACAACTTGCAACAATAAATAGTTAGTCTGCGCTGGTTGTAGCCATTTTTTGCGTAGTGGCCTTAATCTTCTCTTTTAACTCTGGTCCCACAGCTGATTCAAATGCCTTAGAGATGATGTGCAATTGCTGCGCGGCATGCTGTTTAGCAAAACCGGTTGCGGTACTGCTACCTTCTAAACGAGAGATAACATCAAGCTTTAATACATCATCCTTGCGGAACTTGCGGCACATGTAAGGCCATGCACCCATGTTCTCAGGCTCTTCCTGCACCCAGAAAAATTCGGTTGCTTTGCTATATTTTGATTTGATCTTAGCCATTTGCTGTACCGGTGTAGGGTATAATTGCTCAATACGGACAATAGCTATATCCTTACGCTGGTCGGCTTGTTGCTTGTCTAACAAATCATAATATATTTTGCCTGAACAGAATAAAACGCGTTTTACTTTTTTAGCATCAGCAAAGCTATCGTCAATTACTTCCTGAAATTTACCTTCGGTGAAATCAACTAATGGCGATACACATTTAGGGCTGCGAAGCAAGCTCTTAGGTGTAAATACGATCAATGGTTTACGGAAATCGCGGTAGATCTGGCGGCGTAAAATGTGGAAAAAGTTTGCAGGTGTAGTGCAATTTGCAACCTGGATATTGTTATCGGCACAAAGCTCCATAAAACGCTCAATACGTGCTGATGAGTGCTCTGGGCCCTGGCCTTCATAACCGTGTGGCAATAACATTACCAAACCGTTACCACGCTGCCATTTTGTTTCGGCGCTGGCAATGTATTGGTCAACGATGATTTGCGCACCGTTAAAGAAGTCACCAAATTGGGCTTCCCAAATAGTTAAGGCATTAGGATTTGCTAAGGCATAACCATATTCAAAACCTAATACACCATATTCAGATAATAAAGAGTTATAGATGCTGAATTTTGCATCACCTCCGATATTATCCATTGGAATATATTCCTGTTCAGAATCAGCTAATGTTAAAACCGCATGACGGTGTGAGAATGTACCGCGTTTAACGTCTTCGCCGCTTAACCTAACCGCGTGGCCGTCTTTTAATAAAGTACCGTAAGCTAATAATTCGCCCATGGCCCAATCAAATACATGGCTTTTTTCAACCATGGCATTACGGTCCTGGAATAGTTTTTCGATCTTTTTGAAAAACTCTTTATCTTTTGGCAACTCGGTAAGCGATTTACCGATAGCTAATAATTCATCTTTAGAAACTGCGGTATCTGTTTTCGCGATAGTTTCTTTTTCGGTTGCTATGTGCAGGCCTTCCCATGCACCGGCAAACATTTGGATTGGCTCGCTAAAGCGTTCTTCTGCTTTTGATTCATCCAATTGTGACTGTAAAAGATCGCGGAATTTTTTCTCAGATTCCTTTGCGAATTCTTCAGTGATCGAACCTTCGGCCAATAGCTTATCTAAGTAAACTTTGCGTGGGTTCTCGTGCGCGTCAATGGCTTTGTATAAAACTGGTTGGGTGAACTTAGGTTCATCAGCCTCATTATGGCCATAACGGCGGTAGCATAAAATATCAATAAATACATCGCTGTGGAAAGCCTGGCGGTATTCCATAGCTAAGTTAATTACATAAGTAACCGCCTCAACATCGTCGCCATTTACGTGGAAAACCGGCGAAAGCACAGTTTTTGCAACATCGGTACAATAAGTACTTGAACGTGCATCAAGGTAATTAGTGGTAAAACCAATTTGGTTGTTAATTACCAGGTGGATAGTACCGCCGGTGCTATAGCCATTCAGTTTTTCCATTTGTAAAACCTCGTAAACTATACCCTGGCCTGCAACTGATGCATCACCGTGGATCAATATAGGCGCGATCTTTTCTTCGTCGCCATTATATTTAAAATCAATTTTTGAACGGGTAAGTCCTTCAACAACTGGGTCAACCGCCTCTAAGTGCGAAGGGTTAGGGCAAAGACTCAAGTGAACGTTTTTACCATCATCGGTTTTTACGTCTGTTGAGTATCCTAAGTGATATTTAACGTCGCCACTAAACGGTGAATCTTCATCATAGTTTTTACCTTCAAACTCAAAGAAAATTTCTTTGTAGGTTTTTTTCATGATGTTGGCCAGCACATTTAAACGACCACGGTGAGCCATACCGATAATGTATTCCTGTATACCTAATGACGACCCTTTTTGGATAACCGAATCAAGTGCAGGGATGATAGCTTCGGCACCTTCTAACGAGAAACGTTTTTGGCCTAAGAATTTAGTGCCTAAAAAGTTTTCGAATATTACAGCCTGGCTAAGTTTTTCAAACATTAGCTTCTTTTGGTCAACGCTGAATGAAGGTGTGTTGCGGGTGCGCTCCATGCGCTCTTCAAACCATTTAATTTTTATAGGGTTGCGTACGTAACGGTACTCGGCACCAATGGTACGGCAATAAGTATCTTCAAGCGCCTGGCGAATGTCACGCAGTTTGGCAGGGCCTAAGCCAATTTCCACACCTGCATTAAATACAGTATCCAAATCAGCCTCGCTTAACCCAAAAGTTTCCAGTTCTTTACCCGGAAAGTAGTGGCGGCGCTCGCGTACAGGGTTTGTAGTTGCAAACAGGTGCCCGCGTGTGCGGTAACCCATTATCATGTTAAGTACGTTAATCTCTTTCAAAAAATGATCGGGAGTTTCGGCACTTACTGCGGTTGCTTCGGCACCACGGCCAAAGTCAAAACCTTCAAAAAATTTCTGCCATCCAAAGTCGACAGAGGCGGGGTCTTGCTGATATTCCTCATATAGTGAGTCAATAAAAGCTGCGTTTCCGCTATTTATATAATTTAGGCGATCCATGTGTAAAACCATTCAATTAAACGGTGCAAAAGTAAGCATATAGGCTTACAAACTTTAAATTAAATTTATAAAACATTCATTAAAAATGAAAAAACAAGGCGTAGGTTGCCGGAAAATAAGAGGGGGCGATATTAGTGCAACCATTTGTGCACAAAATCGCGCACATAAGAAACACCTTCTAGCCCTACGGCTAACAGCCCTATAATAACGGTGAAATCTTCAAAAGAGTTCATGATTGGTGTGATTATTATATGTAGACGCAGCATTTAAGCAAAAGTTACGCCTATGTAATTAGTTTACAGCGTAGTGACAGGCGTTTTTATTTTTTCAGCAGGCAGCCAGGTATCAATAAAACTATTTTTAGTTTCCAGTTCTCCGGTTTGGCGGGCTGTGTTAAAATAGCGGCTGTCTTTTGGATCATTACCAATGCCGGCTATAAATGCCCAGTTACCCCAGTTGCTTGCCGGCGAATAATCAATTAACGTTTCCTCAAAATAAGCCGCGCCTTTGGTCCAGTCCACTTTAAGCGTGTTTACCAAATAGCCCGCGGTAATTTGCCTGCTATAATTGTTGATGTAGCCGGTTGCATTTAACTCGTGCATAATGGCATCAATCATTGGTGTGCCTGTTTCACCCTCTTTCCATTGGGCAAAGAGTTCATCCTGATTGATGGCAAAATCGCTTACATCATCATTGTTTTTAGCGGTGATAAATTTTTGACCATGCTTTTTAAACATGAACCTGAAATAATCCCGCCACAGCAACTCCACTATAAGCGAACTGTTATTATGCTGATTGCCCTCATGCTTTATCACTTCCCAATAAACCTGCCTTAACGAGATGCAGCCTACCGCTATCCATGGTGAAAGATGAGAGGCAATAGTTGCAGAGCCATTAGTTTTGCCATTTTTAGCGCAAGCTAATTGGTTTGACAGGAAACAATCCAACTGTTTTAAGGCCTCTGTTTCGCCACCAATAAATTTGGTGCTTGCGCGCGAGTCATTAGTAGGTTCTTCAAGGCCTAATTGCTGTAATGTTGGTAGTTCACCCGCATCAGTAATTAAAGGTATGCTGATCTCCCGCGGTGTATCTATACAAGGGCGCACATTGCTGTCGCGCTCTATTTTCTTTTTAAAAGTGACAAAGCTATCGGGAATATCTTTTATCGGGAAAGGAAGATCCTCTTTATGATAAAGCGTATGGCCGATGAAATGCTTCAGGTTGAGTTTCATCTTCCATAAAACAGCTTCTACCTGTTCTGATATATCTGTTTCTTCATACGCCACCTCACGGTGATGATACACCTCGTTAACATGATATTCTTCGCATAATTGCGGCAATATTTCTGCCGGATTGCCTATGCGGACAATAAGGTCGGCACCATGCGCCTGTAAGTTTTTACGAAGGTCGGCAACCGACTCCAGCAAAAACTTTGCACGGAAATTACCTGTCTTAAATTCGCCTGATGAAGATTTTGTGAAGTAGAAGGGATCAAAACAATATACGGGCAAAACTTTATCGGCTTTACGGATAGCTTCTAACAAAATTTCGTTATCGTGTATTCGTAAATCATTCCTAAACCAAACCAGAATAGTTTTTTCGCTCATGTTTAGCAGACCCTTCAGAAAAATAGCAGTCTACAAAAATTGCAAAATTTTATTTGTTTTTCGCATATGTACCGATTATTTGACATGCTTTAAACATTTTGGATAAAATGAACATTATATTAATAAGGTTGAAGAAAATATAACAGGAGTAAATTTCAGCCGTTTAATTATAGATAAGCATGACATATAGCTGTTTATCTATTCTTAATTTTATATCATAATTAAATTTATATGGCAACTATAGAGGGTATCAGGAAAGCGTATATTGATTATGTGCTTACAGAGGGCGTTCAGCCAAAGTCTGTTTACATATTCGCCAAGAAAAATAAAATGACCGAGGCTGAGTTTTACCAGTTCTTCGGTTCGTTTGATGCGATAGAGGAGAGCATCTGGTCTGGATTTGCCTTAAATACGTTAATAGAGATACGTGCACAGGAAGTTTGGCAGGAATATTCATCGCGCGAGAAAGCTTTATCATTTTTCTACGCGTTTTTTGAATTGCTGAAAAGCAGTCGCAGTTTTGCTGTTTACAGCGTACAAAAACAGCCCAAAAGTTTCACAACCCCCAAAGTATTTGAAAAACTAAAAGAGATTTTTGAAGGCTTTGCAGAAGAGATTATTAACGAAGGTATCGAAACCGGCGAATTATCTGACCGCAAGTTTTTCTCAAAACGTTACAAAGATGCACTATGGATACAGTTTGTATTTGTACTTAACTTTTGGATAAACGATGGCTCAACGGGCTTTGAAAAAACCGACGAGGCTATCGAAAAAGGCGTAAACGTAACTTTCGATCTTTTCCAGCGCTCACCAATTGATAATCTTTTTGAGTACGGCAAGTTTTTAGCTAAAAACGGCGGTATGAAAGAAAAAATGGGATTTGGGCAATTTTAAAAATATTTTTCCACCATTTGTCATTGCGAGCGATACGTGGCAATCTCGTAGTCTTACCTATTGAACAGACAGAGCTACGAGATTGCTTCGTCGTTCCTCCTCGCAATGACAATAAATAAACACATTCAACCTTTTGAAAAACTTCTTCGCAATATTCGATATGGATGGTACCCTTATCGACAATACACCCTATCACTTCAAATCGTGGCAGGCATTTTTTAAGAACCATGGTTTGGGCGATATTACCCAGGAAACTTATAAAACCGACATCAGCGGTGTACCGATCATCGAAACATTAAGACGGCTATTTCCTGATGTTGATGAAACTACTTTAAGAGGTTATCTCGAAGAAAAAGAAAAATTCTACCGCGAGATCTATGCACCATTCTTAAGACCGATAAACGGTTTGGAAAATTTCCTATCAGAATTGAAAGATTCCGGAGTTAAAATGGCGATGGCATCGTCGGCTACGATGGAGGATATTGATTTTATCTTGAATAAAGTTCCGATCCGTAATGATTTTGAAGCAATTATTGATGGCAGCCGGGTAACGAAGGGCAAACCTAACCCGCAAATATTTTTAAAGGCCGCCGAAGAACTGAATGCAAAACCCGAAGATTGCGTGGTTTTTGAAGACTCGTTGGCAGGAATTAAAGCCGCAAACGCGGCTGGCATGAAAGTGGTAGGGATTACCACGGGCCACGCGGCAGCACAATTGCAACCCTCAAATTTGGTGATAGATGATTACACCACTTTGACGGTGCAAAAGCTGGCTGCATTATTTGAAAAGGATTAATATGAGCGATACGCCAAAAGAACAAAATAGCATACCAACCAGTAAAGTACAACGATCAGGCAAGTTTGTAAAAACGGGCTTTAAGATCGGGGGTAACTACATCAAGCATTATTCAAAAAAGCTATTCAACCCTGATTTGGATAAAACGGAGTTGAATGAGGATAATGCCACGGATATTTACGAATCATTAAGCGAGCTAAAAGGCAGTGCCTTAAAAGTGGCTCAGATGCTCAGCATGGATAAAAACCTGCTGCCGCAGGCTTATGTAGATAAGTTTTCGCAATCTCAGTATAATGCGCCGCCGTTATCTGGTCCGCTGATTGTGCAAACCTTCAAAAAAAACCTTGGTAAAACACCGGAACAGATCTACGATAAATTCAACCTTAAATCAACCAATGCAGCCTCAATAGGGCAGGTGCACTCGGCTGAATTGGACGGTAAAAAGCTGGCGGTTAAAATCCAATATCCCGGTGTTGGTGATTCTATCTCATCCGACCTGAAACTGGTTAAGCCATTTGCGTTCCGCTTGCTGGGTATGAGCGAAAAAGAACTGGATGTTTACATGCGCGAAGTTGAAGAGCGTTTGCTGGAAGAAACGGATTACGAGTTAGAGATCCGTCGCTCGATAGAGTTTTCCAATGCTTGTGCTAATTTGGATAACGTAGTGTTCCCGACTTATTATCCCGAATTATCAAGCAAACGCATCATTACGATGGATTGGTTGGAAGGTCAGCATTTAAAAGAGTTTTTAGCCACCAACCCATCGCAGGAATTAAGAAATACAATAGGGCAGGCGCTTTGGGATTTCTATAACTTTCAGCAGCACGAGTTACGAGCCGTGCACGCCGACCCACACCCGGGTAATTTTATGATTACGCCTGATGGCAAACTTGGGGTAATTGATTTCGGCTGTATTAAGGAGATGCCGGAAGATTTTTATGCGCCATTTTTCTCGTTAACCTCAACTAATCTGTTAGACAATAAAGAGGAAACGATTAAGGCATTCCGCTTACTGGAGATGATCCACCCAAATGATACGCCCGCGCAGGTTGAGTTTTATTACAGCCAGTACAAGCAAATGATCAAGCTATTTGCCATGCCTTATATCGATAGCACATTTGACTTTGGCGAGACTAAGTTTTTTGATGAGTTATATAGTTTTGGCGAGCGAATATCAAAAATGCCTGAGTTTAAACAGGCGCGTGGTGTAAAGCATTTTATCTACGTTAACCGCACCAACTTTGGCTTATACAATATTTTGCATGAACTGAAAGCCAAGGTTAAAACAGATACTTACAAACCGCACGTTACCACGCAATTCGCGATAGATTAAAAACATTGATTATGATACTTAAAGATACATTTGTACACCACGTACGTTTTTGGCTAACAGATAAAGCAGACAGTAAGCGATTTATTGAAGGATTGCAAACTCTAACAGCAATAACGGCAATTAGAGATATCCATATAGGTATACCAGCAGCTACGCACGGCGGGCCGGTAGATAATTCTCAGGATGCTTCGTTGCTGATTTTATTTAACAACAAAGCAGATCATGATCTGTATGATGTTGACCCTATTCATCAGGATTTTATTGCACAGTATGGCACGCTTTGTTCAAAAGTAGTGGTGCAGGATAGCGTTAATGCTTAGTCGTTATTCTTTTTAAGAGTATCATCATCCCAAACAGCTTTCGCTTTCGGTTGTTGCTTTTGAATGAAAGTATTAATTGCAGGCGCAAACGGGTATATCGGTACAAGACTAATCCCTATTCTTTTAGAGAAAGGACACGATGTTGTTTGCCTGGTACGTGATAAACGCCGCTTTCATGAGCAAAGCGATTACAGCGATAAAGTGCAGCTTTTAAAAGGCGACCTGCTGCATAAAGAAACTATCGATGAGTTTCCTACTGATATTGATGCTGCTTATTATTTAGTGCATTCCATGTCGCAGGATGAGGATTTTGCTGAGTTAGAGGCGCAATCTGCACAGAATTTTGTTGCTGTGCTTAATAAGACCAATAGTAAGCAAGTCGTTTTTTTGAGTGGCATCACTAACGATAACAATCTTTCAAAACACTTAAAATCACGTCGTCATGTAGAGGATGTGCTGGCAGATGCCAAAGCGCCTTTGACAGTTTTACGGGCCTCCATAATTATCGGTTCAGGGAGTTCATCTTTTGAGATCATTCGTGATCTCACTGAGAAATTACCCTTAATGACTGTGCCCCGCTGGGTAAATACCAAATGCCAGCCAATCGGTATTCGTGATGTATTGGGCTATTTGGAAGGCGTTTTGTTGAACGATAAAGCCATCGGTAAAACGTTTGATATCGGCGGTCCGGATATTCTCAGTTTTAAAGAAATGATGTTGGGGTATGCAAAAGTTCGCAAACTCAATCGTCATATCATAACCATCCCGTTTCTATCACCTAAAATATCATCTTACTGGCTTTATTTTGTTACATCGACAAGCTACCAATTAGCGCAAAGCCTGGTTGATAGTATGAAGAATGAAACCATCATGAAAGATCATTCGATAGATGATGTTGTGCCGCGTAAATGTTTACATTACGAAGAAGCGCTGCAACTTGCTTTTAATAAGATCGAACAAAATTCAATCGTATCCAGCTGGAAAGATGCCCTCAATATGGGCTATCTCAATTCGGCTTTTATGGATCAGATCAAAGTGCCACAAAACGGTACATTGGAGTATAAAGTTAAGCTGCCTATTACCGGTGATGATCAGCCGGTGCTGGATAATATTATGGCTATTGGCGGTAACCGTGGCTGGTATTATTGGGATTGGATTTGGGGGATGCGTGGTATGCTGGATAAAATGGTAGGCGGAGTTGGCCTGCGACGTGGCCGAACCAGTAATGTTAATGTTTCGCCGGGCGATGTGATCGACTTTTGGAGGGTGCTGCTTGCTGATAAAAAAACCAAACGTTTATTACTTTATGCCGAAATGAAATTACCGGGTGAGGCGTGGCTTGAGTTTAAAATTATTGAGCGTAATGGTAAAAAAGTACTGTCGCAAGTTGCTACCTTCAGGCCCAATGGTTTACTGGGCAGGTTGTACTGGTACAGCATGCTGCCATTCCATTTATTTATTTTTAAAGGCATGGCAAAGCAATTGATCGAATTTAAAGTTCCGAAGGTTAGTCTTTCTCACTCATAAACTCTATGCAAAAGCACATCTTATTAACCGGTGGAACCGGGCTTATCGGTACGCAATTAACAAAAGCTTTATTGGCTAAAGGTTACCAGGTAAGTCACCTTGATAGAAAGCCCGGTAAAAATCCGAAGGTAAAAACCTATTTATTGGATATAGATAAAGGCGAGATTGATGCGACTTGCATTAACGGCGTTGATACTATTATACATTTAGCCGGCGCGGGTATAGTTGGTAAGCGCTGGACCGATGAACGGAAAAAAGAGATCATTAATAGCCGTACCCAATCAATTGGGTTGATTTATGACCTGCTCAAAAAGAAGAATCACTTGGTTAAATCGGTTATTTCGGCATCCGCAACCGGCTATTATGGCGATAGGGCAGATGAGCTATTAACCGAAGAAAGCGCCCCCGGTAATGATTTTTTGGCCGAAGTTTGCATCAAATGGGAACAAGCCGCGGATGCAGGATTAGATACCGGCTTGCGGGTAGTTAAACTGCGTACAGGGGTTGTGCTGGATAAAAATGGCGGTGCTTTGCCGCAATTGGCTAACCCGATAAAATGGGGTATAGGCTCGCCTATGGGCAGCGGTAAACAATGGATGCCGTGGATACACTGGAAAGATGTAGTTAAGCTATATTTGTATGCCATCGAAAATTCGGCGCTCAAGGGTGTGTATAATATGACGGGGCCTAACCCGGTTACCAATCAGGAGTTAACCAAAGCAGTAGCAAAACAATTGCGTAAACCACTTTGGGCTCCCAATGTGCCCGAGTTTGTTTTAAAACTTATATTAGGCGAAATGCGGGCTGTTGTAATGGAAAGCGACCGCACCTCGGCACAAAAAATAGAAGATGCCGGGTTTAAATTTGATTTCCCGGAATTGCAAGATGCTTTAAAAGATATTTATGGATAATAATACTCCCGTTACGATCTTTTGGTTCAGGCGCGATCTTCGGATTGATGATAATGCAGGTTTTTATCGAGCATTAAAAAGCGGCAACCCGGTGCTGCCTATATTTATTTTTGATAAAGAGATATTAGATAAGTTGGAAGATAAAGATGATGCGCGTGTTACCTTTATATATAATGCTATTGAAGATATTGATACCGAACTCAAAAAGCATGACAGTAGCTTGTTAGTGATCTACGATAAAGCTGAACACGCGTGGCCCAAACTCTTAAAAGAGTACAATATAGCAGCGGTTTATACCAATCATGATTATGAGCCATACGCCAAAAAGCGTGATGGCGAGATAGCCAGCCTTTTAAAAAAGCATAATATCGAATTTAAAACCTATAAAGACCAGGTAATTTTCGATCAAGATGAGGTGCTAAAAAACGATGGTACACCATACACGGTTTATACCCCGTATATGCGTAAGTGGTACGAAAAACTTAAATCGTTCTACTTAAAAGCTTATCCCACAAAAAAATATCTAAAGAATTTATTTAAGACGGAGGGCCTTAAATTACCATCATTAAAAGAAATGGGTTTTGAAAAAAGCACGATGAAATTCCCCGGCGAGAAGTATGAGGATGTAATAAAGGATTATGCGGATCAACGCGATTTCCCGGCTGTAAAAGGTACATCTCATATCGGTTTGCATTTACGCTTCGGTACAGTAAGCATTCGGGAACTGGCATCAACAGCGCATGATTATGCAGAAAAAACCTGGCTGAACGAACTAGTTTGGCGCGAGTTTTATATGATGATACTGGATCACTTTCCGCATACAATGGATCATGCTTTCAGACCGGATTATGATAAGATTAAATGGATAAACGACGAGGAGCAGTTTAAAGCCTGGTGCGAAGGTAAAACCGGTTTCCCCTTAGTAGATGCGGGCATGCGGGAGCTGAATGCTACAGGCTATATGCATAACCGGGTGCGTATGGTTGTCGCCAGCTTTTTAGCCAAAGATTTGCTTATCGACTGGCGCTGGGGCGAACATTATTTTGCCCGTAAACTGTTGGATTATGAAATGGCAAGCAATGTAGGTGGCTGGCAATGGTCGGCAGGTAGCGGTACAGATGCCGCGCCCTATTTTAGGATCTTTAATCCCGATTCTCAGCTTAAAAAGTTTGATCCTAAATTTGAATACATAAAAAAATGGGTTCCGGAATATGCTGACTTCAGCAAGTATCCAAAACCCATTGTTGATCATGCTTTCGCACGTGATCGTTGTTTAAAAGCTTTTAAATCAGCTTTGTCAAAATAATTTACGGGTAAACCCTTTTAATTTCATATTCATAACGCAAGCAGCTGAGTATTGGAATGCCAGATTCTGTTATATCTCCATAACCTAAAGCCGAAGGCATCACCACGGAAATTGTTGCATCACCCGCTACGTGGGTTAATGCTTCCTGAACACCTTTTGGCAAGCTGGGTACTGCAACGTTTATAGTATCTGCAATAGCATTATAAGCCTGATCAAAAACAGTGTTATTAAGCAGCCGGCCTTCGTATGTAATTGTTACGTCTGAGTTTTGGGTTATGCTATCTGTTCCAGCACCGGGTACCCTTACAGCATAGTAGTAAGATGTGCCTGGAATATTAATTGATGGCGCTTTTATGAAATTTATACCGGTAGTTTTAATGTAAGTTTGGATCACCTGATCGTCATAAGCGGCTTGCGCAGGGCTGTATTCATACTGATAACCAAGTGTATTGGTGCCATAAACATCGTCGGACTGTTTTGCAATCACG